>Ga0070741_10000556_pt1 | contig 130761 bp, 129 predicted proteins | sample Coa_R1_4_FD_66440 | JGI IMG/M metagenome (GOLD analysis project Ga0070741, IMG submission 66440) | Surface soil microbial communities from Centralia Pennsylvania, which are recovering from an underground coalmine fire - Coalmine... | ecosystem: Environmental > Terrestrial > Soil >... | reverse complement strand
TTCTCGCGCAGGTTCGCGATGATGCCCTCGTGGGTGACCTCCGCGTCGTCGTGGAACCACGTCCCGTCGCGCGCGATGCGCAGGCGCGGCAGCTTCCAGGTCGAGGGATCCGGAGTCGGCGGCCTGCTCACGGGAAGCCCACCGCGCAGAAGGTCACGGCGCCCTCCGGATCCGGCCACTGCCGGTACTGGAGGAGCCGGCCGGGCGCCCCCGGCAGCACGCGGAGCAGCGCGTGGATCGGCGAGAGGCCGCAGATCCGGCGGGCGTCCTGATCGGCGGCCACGTGGTCGAAGAAGCCGCGGGCGTCCACGGCCACCACCGACTCCAGCAGCGCGCGGTCGGCCTGCGCCACCGCGGCCAGCGAGGCCGCGGTGTTGGGTTCGGGGTCGCCGAACCGCGGGCCCACGTGGGCCAGGTCCACGCCGGCGATCACGCACACGCGGCGGCCGGACGCGGCGATGGTCTCGCGCAGGCCGTCCAGGAACCGCGGCACCCGCGGATCCGCCTCGGGCTCGGTGCCGAGCCAGACCGCCTCGTGCAGGTACGAGGCGAGCACCGGCAGGATCGTGAACGGCCGACGCGGGCCCAGCAGCGTCTGCAGCATCACCGCCTGGAACTCGATGGAGTGCTCCACCCGGTGCGCGGGCTCCGAGGCGAGCAGGTCCTGGCCGGCGCGCGCGCGCAGGGCCTCGTAGAGGTCGCGATCCACCGGCACCGGGCCGAGCGGGGTGTCGTACGGCTTGAGCGTCACCGCGAACGGGTCGGGCATCCCCGCGTGGCAGGTCCCGAGGATCACGAACAGGTCGGCGTCCGACCGGTCGAGGAGATCCTGATACGCCCAGGCGTACGTGGGCCCACCGCGGTGGAAATCGATGTGCGGGGCGATGAGGCCGGCGAGGCGGCCGCCGGCGGCCGCCGGCCGCGTCTCCGCAGCCCCCGGGCCGTCGGGGTGGGCGAAGAAGCCCGCGATCTGCGCGCGCAGGGCGTCGGGCTGCCCGGCATAGGCGCCGCCCGCGTGGGCCGCCGGGCGGGTCGGGCTCTGCCGGAAGGCGTCCTCCGCCGCGCGGCGCCGGACCTCGAAGCGCTCGCTCTCGAGGAACCCGGCCTCGTCGAGCCGCTCCACGAGGATCTCGATCTGCTCGAGGGTCGGCGCTTCCCCGTGACGCCGACGCACGATCTCCCGGATGGCCTCCAGCGGGTGCTCGCCGTCGAACAGCGAGACCAGATCGAGCAGCGGGCCCGGCAGGACCGCGATCTGGTCGGTGAAGCCGGCGGGGTCACGCAGCGCGATGCAGCGCTGCCCTTCGTGCTCGACCGGGAACGCCTCGACCGCCCGCAGTCGAGGATTGGCTGACGTCACTCGACTTCGAGGTAGTTGAGAGCCGAGGCGGCGTAGATCTTCGCGGCCTCGACGATCTGCTCCGTGGCCACGAACTCGTCCACCTGGTGCGGGATCAGCCGGTCCCCGGGCCCGCAGGTCACGATGGGGATCCCGAGCTGCATGCGGAGGATGGTGCCGTCGGTCGAGCCCGGTACGCCGCCGTACCGCGGCGCCCGCCCGGCCGCCTGCTTCACCCCTCGCACCATCGCCCCGACCAGCGCTTCCGACCGGTCGACCCGGGTGGCGAGGCGGAAGGCGTTCACCGGCTCCCACTCGATCTTCACGCCGGGCTGGGCGGCCGCGGCCCGCCGGCACATCTGCTCGATCTCGGCGCGGATGCCGTCCTCGCCGATGCCCGGAGTCAGGCGGATGTCGAACGTCGCCTCCGCCACCGCCGGGATCACGTTCGACTGCGGCACCCCCACGCCCGGGGGCGGTCCCTGGACGATCGTCGGGGTCACGGTCGGGGGTCGGAGGTAGCGGCTCTTCTCGCACGCCTTCCGCAGCCGACGCTCGAGCCCGGGCGCGGCCGCGAGCAGGCGGCCCAGCGCCGCGATCGGATTCACGCCGGCCTCGGGCATCGCCCCGTGCGCCATCTTGCCCCGCACCCGGAAGCGGGCCCACACCACGCCGCGCTGCTCCAGACAGAGCTCGTTGTCCTCCGGCTCGCAGATGATGGCCGCGTCGAGCTCGCGGCCGACCGCGGTCTGGCAGAGGTGGCGCACGCCGATCATGCCGTCCTCCTCGTCCACCAGCGCGCCGACCACGAGCTTGCCCTTGAGGGCCACGCCCGCCCGCCGGAACGCGGCGGCGGCCACCATCGCGGCGGCCAGGCCGCTCTTCATGTCGGCGGTGCCCCGCCCGTAGATGCGCCCGTCCACCAGATCGGCGCCGAAGGGCGGGTGCGACCACTCCGCGGGATCGCCCTCGGTCACCACGTCGGTGTGGCCTTCCAGCAGCAGGCTCTTGTGCCCGGGGCGCTTCTCGCCCAGGGAGCCGATGATGTTGGGGCGGCCGGGGGCCACGTCCTGCACGAGGACGTCGAAGCCCTCGCGCCGGAGCCAGGTCTCCACGAACGCGGCGACCCTGGCTTCCGTGCCCTCGGGGTCGCCCGGGCGGTACACGCTGGGGATGCGGACGAGCGTGCGGGTGAGCTCGATGACCTCGTCCGCGTCGATCTTGCGGAGGACCTGCGACAGCGCCGCCACGGCGAGGCGCGGCTATTCCAGCGGGAAGGACAGGATGATCGCGTCGAGGCGGATGACGCGATGCTCCTCACCCGAGACGTAGAAGTAGTGCCCCTCTACCTCCTCGGGGTTCTCCTCGAACGCCACCACCGAGCGGACCGGCGGCATGTCGCGGAAGGCGTTGGCGCCCTCGTCGAAGCCGTCGCCACGGCCGACCACCTCACCGTAACGGATCGGCGAGCCCTTGGGACAGTGCACCCGCACGTCGGCGGGCGGCTCGGCCATCAGTCGGACGAGGAGGTTGATGCCGTAGACCTGGAACTGGATGTCGGGCATGGGACCCTCTGATGGTGGATTTTCTCGATGATACCACAACGGCTAGTTTCCGAGCGGGCCGACCGTGCGTTTCGCGTCGTCGCGATCAGACCCCGGGCAGCGCGTCCTGCTCGCCGTGACGCTCGATGCCCTCGAGCTTGCCCTCCAGTCGCCCCAGACCGGCCGCCGCGTCGTCGTACTTGTTGCGCGCGTTCGTCAAATGACGGCCCACCACGTCGAAGGCCTCGCGGAACTTGTCGAGGTCGCCGCGCAGGCGGCCCAGGCGCGCCTGGATCTCCTGCGCGTCGCGCTCGATGCGCAGCCCGCGCAGCCCGAGGACGATGACCCGCAGGTAGGCGTAGAAGCTGTTGGGCGAGACCGGGATCACCCGCCGGCCCAGGGCGTAGGCGGCGGGCGAGTCGTCCTCGCCGTCGTCCTTCACGATGATCTCGTAGTAGATGTTCTCGGCCGGGATGTACATGAGGGCGAAGTCGAAGGTGCCCTCGTCGGGCAGGATGTACTTCTTGGCGATCTCGTCCACCCGGTTCTTGACGTCCCGCAGAAATGCCCGCCGCAGGACCGGCCGCCTGTCCTCGTCGGGCTCTTCCAGCAGGCGGCGGAAGTTCTCCAGGGGGAACTTGGAGTCGACCGGCACCAGGCGCTCCCCCAGCCGGATCGCCGCGTCGACCCGGTCCCCGGTGGTGAACGGGTGCTGCAGCGCGTAGTGCTCGCGCGGCAGCATCTGGGCCAGCAGGTGCTCGAGCAGCGTCTCCCCCACCCCGCCGCGCACCTTGGGCGACTTCAGCAGCTGCTCCAGCCCGGCGATGTCGCGGCCCACGTCGAACACCCGCTGGGTGACCTCGCCCAGCTTGCCCAGGCTGCCCTGCACCGCGCCCACCACCTGCCCCACGTGCTGCAGCTGCTGCTGCACGCCGCTCCCGACCTGGCCCATCTGCTGGGTCATGTTGCGCGCGAACTGGTGCAGCTCCTCCTTGACGCCGGCCAGCGTCTCGATGCGGGCCTGGTGGGCCTCCGTCCGCGCGGCCTGGATGTCGCGCTGGAGGAGCAGCAGCGACTGGTCCGGCTGCGCGCGCGCGGACTCGAGCGCATCGAGCCTGCTCACCACCCGCCAGAGGACCCACACGGTGGCCCCGAGGAGCAGGACCAGGACCGTCACGACGAGCCAGAGCGGGTTCACGCGGGGCCTCCGCGGCGCCCGCGCCAGTGCCGGCACACCGACCGGAGGCGGCACGGCGCGCACACCGCCGCGTCGCGCCGGTCCAGGCACTGGCCCGACATGCGGGTGTGGCAGAGGGAGAAGTCGTACTTCACCGGATCGGTCGGGTCGAGCCGTCGCAGGCCGCGCGTGATCTCCTCGGTCATCTTCCAGTTCCGGCTGCGCCGCCGGGTGAGGCCGAGCGCGCGCGCCATGTTCTCGATGTGGGTGTCGACCGGGATCAGGAGCGCGGCCGGCGGCACCGCCGTCCACAGCCCGAAGTCGGGCGCCTCCCGCCGGATCATCCAGCGCAGGAACAGCAGCATGCGCTTGCACGCCCCTCCGGTGGAGGGCCGCGGAAACCAGTGACGGTAGCCGTAGGAGAGCCGGTTGCGCGGGAAGACCGCGGAGAGGTCCTGGGTGAGGAACAGGTCCACGAAGCGCTCGAGCGCCGGACCGACGTCCGGATCACCCGGCGAGTAGCCGGCCGCGAAGGCCGCGCCGAGCGAGCCGTGGCGGATCAGCACCCGCTGGGTCGCGAGGCAGAAGGCGGCGACGTCGCGCGGGCGATTGAACCGGTAGCGGAAGCCCTCGAAGCGGGCTTCGGGCTTGGCCGGATCGAAGCCCAGCACGAAGCGCGCGGGGGATTCGCCCATGCGGGCGAGCACCCACTCCACCCACGGCGCGAACAGATCCACGCGGCCGTACGCCATGCAGGAGGCGAGCAGGGCCACGACCTCACGATCCGCGGGCGCGGCGTAGCGGAGCGGGAAGCGGATGGCGTCCAGGTCGGCGCGGGCGGCCCAGTCGAACTCGCGGTAGAGCCGCTCGAGCGGCTCCTGGAGCCGGGGCGTTGCAGTCATCCTCGCGGCAGATTCTAGCACGCCTTGTGAGCCCCCCCACCGGCTGCTATCATCGCCGCACTGCGCCGCGCGGCGGAAAGGATACACCGTGATGCTGAAGGTCGGGATCGTGGGGATGGGCGTGATCGGACACCGCATCGCGGAGGCGCTCACGCGCGGAATTCCCGGGACCGCGCTGACCGGCGTGAGCGTGCGGCGGCCCGAGAGCGCGGCCGGATATCCGGCCGTAGCGCTGGAGGACCTGATCGAGCGGTCGGATCTGATCGTGGAAGCGGCCACCCAGGCCGCCCTGCGCGAGTTCGGTCCCGCCGTGCTGTCCGCGGGCCGTCACCTCATGGTCCTGTCCGTGGGCGCGCTCGTGGGCGTGCTGGACGAGTGGGCCACGCTCGCCGAGAAGCACGGCGCGCGCATCCTGGTGCCGTCCGGCGCCATCGCCGGCCTCGACGGGGTCAAGGGCGCGCGCGAGGGCCGCATCACCGCGGTGACCATGGAGACCCGCAAGCCGCCGCGCGGTCTGGCCGGCGCGCCCTACATCGAGGAGCGCCGCATCGATCTCGGCGCCATCACCCGGGAGACCTTGATCTTCGAGGGCCCCGCCACCGAGGCGGTGCGGGGGTTCCCGGCCAACGTCAACGTGGTCGCCGCGCTCTCCCTGGCCGGCATCGGCCCCGAGCGCACCCGCATCAAGCTCTACGCGGTGCCCGGGCAGGCGCGCAACCAGCACCGGATCACGGTGGAGGGCGACTTCGGCCTCCTCCGCTTCGAAGTGGAGAACGTTCCCTCCGAGAACCCGCGCACCGGCCGGCTCTCCTACCTGTCCGCGATCGCGATGCTGCGGGAGATGGGAGCCGCCGTCCGCGTCGGCAACTGACCGTTCCATGGCCGTGCACGCCCGACTGGAGAAGGGGGCAGGCATGCTCCAAGAGTTCAAGGAATTCGCGATCAAGGGCAACATGCTGGACCTGGCCGTCGGCATCATCATCGGCGCCGCGTTCGGGACCGTGGTCAACTCGCTCGTCAACGACGTCCTGATGCCGATCATCTCGGGCGTCATCGGCACCCCGGACTTCAGCAACCTCTTCTTCGTGCTCCGCAATCCGTCCGGGCAGACCTTCACCTCGGTCAAGGCCGCGCGCGACGCGGGCGCCGCCGTCCTCGCCTACGGCCTCTTCCTGAACGCCATCATCGCGTTCCTCATCGTGTCGCTCGCGCTCTTCTTCGTGGTGAAGGGCTTCAACCGGCTCCGCCGCCAGGAGGAGGCGGCTCCCGCCGCACCGCCCGAGCCCCCGGAGGAGGTCCGGCTGCTGGGCGAGATCCGCGACCTGCTGAAGACGCGGCGGTGATCGGTCGCTTTCGCCGGTGATCGGTCGCTTTCGCCGGTGATCGGCAGCCCGCGGCACATCCTCCTCGGGGCGCTGCTGGCCGGCGCCCTCATCGCGGGCATCGTCGCGGGCTGCGAGTACTTCCGCGACAGCCCGGAGCAGGAGCTGGCCCGGGCGCGCTGGAAGGAGTGCGCCGGGGACCTTCGCGACGTGAAGATCGACCGCGTCGATACGGACGGGCGGATCCGGTTCACCTACGTGGCGGCGAACGAGCGGGACCGCGTGCTCGCGTGCCTGCGGGCGGCGGGGGACGCCGGCCGGCCCCTGCCCGAGCCGGTGGCGAGCCCGGTGGCCGGCAAATAGAAAGGGCCGGCGGGCCCGCACGGGGCCGGCCGGCCGTCGTTCGTGAACGCCGGCTACGCTGGCGGCGCCTACTCCCCCAGCCCCTCCGCCTCCAGATACCGCTCCGCCTCCAGCGCCGCCATGCACCCCGTCCCGGCCGCGGTCACCGCCTGCCGGTAGGTGAAGTCCGCCACGTCGCCGGCCGCGAACACCCCCGGCACCGAGGTCTGGGTGGTCCCGGGGACCACCTTGATGTACTCGTTCGGGTGCAGGTCCACCTGGCCCTTGAAGAGCGCGCTGTTGGGCCGGTGCCCGATGGCGACGAAGAGCCCGTCCACCTGCGCGTCGGTGAGCTCGCCCGTCTTCACGTTGCGGAGCCTCACGGTGGTCACCTTGCCCGCGGCGGGGTCCAGGATGTCCTCCACCACCGTGTTCCACACGAAGTTGATCTTGGGGTTCTTGAACGCGCGCTCCTGCATGATCTTGGAGCCGCGCAGGGCGTCGCGGCGATGCACGAGGTCCACCTTGCGGCCCAGCCGGGCCAGGTAGAGCGCCTCCTCGAGCGCGGAGTCCCCGCCGCCGACCACCATGATGTTCTGGTCCTTGAAGAAGAAGCCGTCGCAGGTGGCGCAGGTGGACACCCCGCGGCCCATCAGCTTCGACTCGTTGGGCAGGCCCAGCAGCTTGGCGGAGGCGCCGGTCGCGATGATCACGGTGTGGGCCTCGAGGGTCACGTCGCCGCCGGTGACCGTGAAGGGCCGGCGTCGCAGGTCGACCTCGGTGACGTCCTCGGGGATCATCTCGGTGCCGAACCGCTCGGCCTGCTTCTGGAACGTCTCCATCAGCGGCGGGCCGTCGATGCCTTCCACGAAGCCCGGGTAGTTCTCCACCAGCGTGGTCAGCATGAGCTGCCCGCCGGGCTGGATGCCCGTGAACATGACCGGGCTCAGGTTGGCGCGGGCCGCGTAGATGGCCGCGGTGTACCCCGCCGGCCCGGATCCGATGATGACCACCTTCCGTGTCGTGCCCATGTGTCCTCCTGGTATGCCCCGTGCCTGTTTAGATGGGCCGGGTCGGCTGCGGGATGCGGAGAATCGCCCGGAGCTCCCCAAGGTCGCGGATCTCGAAGTCGGGCGGCTGGATGTCGGTCGGCAAGGGCTCGCCCTCGCGGTTGATCCACGCGGTGGGCATCCCGACCGCGCGGGCCCCGAGCACGTCGATGTCGGCCCGGTCGCCCACGAACAGGGCCTCCGCGGGGCCGAGGCGCATGCGATCGAGCGCGGTCTCGAAGATCACCGGCTTGGGCTTGCGCCAGCCCACCGCGTCCGAGATGACGATGGTGTCGAAGAGCGGCGCGAGGCCCTCCCGCTCCAGGATGGCGTGGCAGGTCGGCGAGTAGTCGAAGTTCGACACGACCGCGAGCCGGTAGTGCCGGCGCAGCTCGGTGAGCAGCTCGCGGTGGTGCGATGGGCACTCCACCACCCGCGACAGCTCGCGCATGTGGGTCGCGAGGAGCACCTCGCGGGCCTCCGGCGGCGTTTGCTCGGGATCCAGGCCCAGGCGTGCGAACAGCAGGCCGAAGCGCTCGGGCGCGCCCACCTCCCGGTGGTCCTCGGCCCGGAGGCGCTCCGCCTCCTGCCAGCTCCAGAAGAGCGCGGACACGAACGCGGCCAGGTCCACGTGCGGGGCGAAGGGGCGGAAGGCCTCGTGGAGGTGGCCCGCGGTGGAGCGCAGCACCTTGCCGTTCACGTGCACCTCGGGCAGGCGGTCGCGATGGAAGAGCACGAGGGTGTCGAACAGATCGAAGAGGATCGCCCGGTAGCTCATGCGAGGGGCTTCCGCTGCGCGAAGCCCTCGTCCATGCCGTGCCAGAACTCCACCGCCGACTCGCCGTAGCGCCAGCAGAGGTTGACCACGCGCTCGCGGTGCTCGCCGGGACCGCGCCCCGGGAAGTCGACCAGCCCCATGCCGAGGTCCTTCACCACTCCGCCCAGGCTCTCGATCTCCTCGATGGCCTGCCGCAGCTCGATGCCGAGGCCGTCGAGCCGCTCCGCGAGGGCCGGCCCGGTGCTCCGGTCCGCCTCGCCCGGCCCGCCCTCGCGGCCCGCCTCCGCGCGGCGGGCGCGCGCCTCGCGCAGCCGCTCCTGCACCGCCACCGCCTGACGGTAGCGCTCCATGGCGGACTCCAGCAGCTCGGTGAGGCGCGGGATCAGCCGGTTGACCTCCTCGGGGGTGAACAGGCGCTGGGTCACGGGGTCTCCACGAAGACGGCGTGCACTTCCTTGGGCCCGTGCACCCCGCGGGTGAGCGTCAGCTCGATGTCTGCGGTGCGCGACGGCCCGGTGATGAAGTTGATCATCGCGCCCGACATCGCGGCGTCCGGATCGACGTGGAGGTCTTCCAGCATGACCCCGACCTGCTCCAGGGTCTCGAGCAGCCGGTCGCGCCCGAACACCGCCACGTGCGCGTCGGGGAGCAGCGACGTCGAGCGCGGCCGCCCCGCCCCGGAGAGCAGGATGAGCGTGCCGGTCTCGGCCAGCACGAAGTCGGCGCCGGTCACGCCGAGCTGGGCGGCCGCCGCGTCGGCGCGATGGCGCAGGCGGCTGGCCTCGTCCTCCCGCCCCGCGCGCGCCGCGACCACCGCGCAGCCCTCGGCGGCCAGGCGCGGCCCCGCGTCGAAGCCGAGGATGGCCGGGTCCCATGTGACCAGCCGCCGCGCCCCGCGCTCCCGGGCGATGGCGGCGATCGCGTCGGGCACCGCGGCCCGGTCCGGCACGCGGTGGAACACGCCCGACACCCGCTCGAACTCCCGCCGGAAGCGCTCGAGGGCCTGAGGCCACCGCTCGGCCAGCTCCCGCCGGATGGCCTCCGCCGCCTCGGCGGGCCGCGGCGGGCGCGGCGCGGTGGCGGCGTCGAAGAGGCCCTTGGTCCTGGCCACCTCGCGGCGGATCCGCTCGAGAAACTCGGCGCGTGCGGCCACCTACCGCAGCTCCTTCCAGCGCTCGCGAAAGGTTCGCGCGGCCACCGGCGGCAGGTCGCGCGTCCGCGTCCACCGGCCGAGCAGCAGCGGCAGCCCGCGCAGGCGTCCGGCCCGCACGAACGGCCGCTGGAGCCAGCGCCCCGCGCGGGCGGAGGCGCGGAACGCGGCGGGTGAGAGCAGCAGGCGGCGGAAGGCGCGGAACAGCATGCGCTCCGCCCACGGCGCGATCTTCTCCCGGTCGAGGTGCTCCCGCAGCTCGACCAGCATGCGCGGGATGTCGATGCGCACCGGGCACACGTCCTTGCACGCCCCGCAGAGCGAGGAGGCGTGCGCCAGCTCGCGCACCGACTCGTTGCCCTTCAGCATGGCGGTCAGCAGGATGCCGATGGGCCCGGGGTACGTGTAGCCGTAGGCGTGGCCGCCGATCTGCCGGTACACCGGGCAGACGTTCAGGCAGGCGCCGCACCGGAGACAGTAGAGCGCTTCCCGGAGCGTGGAGGCGATCTGGCGCGAGCGTCCGTTGTCGAGCAGGATCAGGTGGAGCTCCTCCGGCCCCTCCAGCTCGCCGGGGCGGCGCGGGCCCCGCACCAGCGTGGTGTACGAGGAGAGCTTCTGGCCGGTCGCGCTCCGGGCCAGGATGGCCAGGAACACCACCAGGTCGCTCATCGACGGGATCACCTTCTCGATGCCCATCAGCGCCACGTGGATGCGCGGCAGCGAGGTCACCATGCGCCCGTTGCCCTCGTTGGTGACCAGGACCACGGTGCCGGTCTCGGCCACCGCGAAGTTGGCCCCCGTGATGCCCATGTCGGCCTGGAGGAACTTCTCGCGGAGCGCCTTGCGGGCCACCGCGGTCAGCACCTCGGGATCGGCCTCGAAGCGCCCCCCGAGCTCGCGGGAGAAGAGCTCGGCCACCTGCCCCTTGGTCTTGTGGATGGCGGGCGCGATGATGTGCGAGGGCCTCTCGTGCGCGAGCTGGATGATGTACTCGCCGAGGTCGGTCTCCACCGGGGTGATGCCCGCGTGCTCGAGCGCCTCGTTGAGGTCGACCTCCTCGGTGGCCATCGACTTCGACTTCACCGCCATCCGGACGCCCCGGTCGCGCGCCAGCCGCAGCACGATCTCGCGCGCCTCCTCGGCGGTGGCGGCCCAGTGCACCGTGCCCCCGAGGCGCTCCACGTTGTCGGCGAGGCGCTCGAGATGCGCGTCGAGGTGCTGGAGCGTCGCCTCCTTGATGGCCCGGGCCCGGTCGCGCAGGGCCTCGCCCTGCGGCAGGCCCGCGAACGCCTCCCGGCGCAGGTCGATGAACTTCGTGGTGGCGATGGTGAGGGCCTGCTGCAGGAACGTGTCGCGCAGCGCCGCCCCCGCCCGCTCGGGCAGCGGCGTGCGGAGCAGCCCCTCGCTCACCGCGGCACCTCGCCGGCCAGGACCTGGGCCAGGTGCACCGCCTTCACCGACGAGCCCCGCCGGGACAGCCCGCCCCCCATCTGCATGAGGCAGCCGGCGTCGCACGCCACCAGGCACCGCGCCCCGGTGGCCTCCACGTTGGCCAGCTTCTTGTCGAGGATCGCGCTCGACACCTCGGGCAGGCGCACCGCGAAGGAGCCGCCGAACCCGCAGCACTCGTCCGCGCCCGGCAGCTCCACCAGCTCGACGCCCGGCACCGCGCGCAGGAGCGCCCGCGGCGCGGCCGATTCCCCGAGGCCGCGCAGGAGGTGGCAGGAGTCGTGGTAGGTGACCCGGCCCTCGAAGCGCGTGTCGAGCCGCGTGACCCCGAGCACCCCGACCAGGAACTGCGAGAGCTCGCGAGTGCGGCGGGCCAGCGACAGGGCGGCCGCGTGCCGCGCCGGATCGTTCTTGAGCAGCCCCGGGTATTCGGTCTTCACCATCCACGCGCACGAGCCGGACGGCACCACCACGTGCTCGGCGTGCTGGAAGAGGTCCACCGTGCGCGCCGCCACCAGGGCCGCGTCGTGGTGGTAGCCCGAGTTGAACAGGGGCAGGCCGCAGCACGTCTGGCTCTCCGGGAAGTCCACCTCGACGCCGAGGCCGCGCAGGAGGCGCACCATGGCCACGCCCACCTCGGGGAAGAACACGTCGCCCAGGCAGGTGATCATGAGTGATGCGCGCACCGGCGCCGCCATGCCTGGCTAGCGCTTCATGTGCGGAGGCGGCGGCGCGACCACCACCAGCGCCAGGAGCAGGGCGGCCCCGTCGTTGACCAGGCCGTGGTCCACGCCGGCCGGCGCCACCACCGCCTCGCCCGCCTCGAGCCGCTCCTCGCGGTCCCCGACCCGGAAGCGGCCCGTCCCCTCGATCACGTAGTAGATCTTGTCCTCGCCCTCGTGGCGGTGCGGCGACTGGGACTGGCCCGGCGCGACGCAGTAGAGGTCGAGCTGGGTCCGGGCGGTCCCGGCCAGCCCGATCTTGGCCATCTTGTCGGGGGCGACCTTCACGTGATCCCGCACGCGGATCTTCATGCGCCTCCCCTTCGCGGCTCCGCCAGCGCCCGTGCCAGCAGCGTCACCGGATGCGCCACCTCCACCGCGAGGCCCTCGGCGGCGCAGTGCTGGCGGATCTGCATCAGGCAGCCCGGGTTCCCCGCGACCACGATCCGGGCGCCGGTCTCGCGGATGCGCGCGGCCTTGCGGCGGCCGAGCTCCCCCGCCATCCCGGGCTCGAGCAGGTTGTAGACCCCCGCGCTGCCGCAGCAGAGCTCGCTGTCGGGCAGGTCCACCAGCGTCAGCTCGGGGATGCGACGGAGCAGCGCGCGCGGCTCCGCGCGCACGCGCTGGCCGTGGGCCAGGTGGCAGGCGTCGTGATAGGTCACGGTCTCGCGGAGCGGACGGAGCGGCAGGTCCGCGTCGGCCAGGACCTCGGAGACGTCGCGCACGCGCGCGGCGAACCCCCGCGTCGCCTCGTCGGGCAGCCAGTGGCCGTACTCCTTGAGGGCCGATCCGCAGCCCGCCGCGTTCACCACCACCACGTCCACGTCGCCGAAGTGCGGCACCAAACGGCGCGCCATCGCCCGGAAGTCGTCGATGCGCCCCGCGTGGAGGTGAAGGGCGCCGCAGCATTCCTGCGCACGGGGCACCACCACCTCGTAGCCGGCCGCCGACAGCAGGCGCACGGTGTCCGCGTTGACGTCCGGATAGAAGAAGCGCTGGGCGCAGCCGAGCAGCACACCCGCGCGCCCGCGCGTACGGCCGCCACGGGCCGGGACCGCCTCGGGCAGCGGCGCGACCGCCGGAGGCAGCGTGGGCAGCAGCGCCTCCATGGCGCGCAGCGTCCGGAAGGGCGCCAGCAGCCCCAGGCCGCGGACGAGGCCCTGGAGCCCGGACCGCTGATAGAAGCGGAGCCCGTGGAGCAGTGCGCCGAGCCGTGCCGGGTACGGGAAGACCTGGAGGAGGAATCGCTGGGTGGCCGAGGCGCGCTCGGCCGGCACGACGCCACGTCGCTCGAGCTGCCCGCGCGTGGCCTCCAGGAGCCGGCCGAACGGCACCCCGGAGGGGCACGCCGTCTCGCAGGCGCGACAGCCGAGGCAGAGGTCCAGATGCCGCGCCATCGTCCGGGTGAGGCCGAGCCGGTTCTCCGCGGCGGCGCGCATCAGGTAGACGCGCCCGCGGGGGGAGTCCATCTCCTCGCCGAGCACCCGGTAGGTCGGACACTGCGGCAGGCAGATCCCGCAGTGCACGCAGGCGCGCAGGCCGTCCATCGACGGGGTGTCCTGTGCGTCGAACGCGCCCAGGCCCGCCAGCGTCGCCTGGCTCACAGACCGCCCACGAAGCGGCCGGGGCTCAGGGAGCGGGCCGGGTCGAACTCGTTCTTGATTCGCTTCATTATCTCGAGCACTTCCGAGTTGATAGAGCCCCAGGCCTCACAAAGGGCTTTGAGCTCGACCGGGGCCCGCTCGACGACCAGGCTCCCGCCCTCACCCTCCGCCGCTCCCCTGAGTGCCTGGATCAGCCCGGTCATCGCCTCCGGAGCCGCGACGCCCCGGAGCGCCATCTGTAGCACGCCGTGTCCCGGCTGGGCCAGCGAGGCGATCTCGACCCCGAGCCCGCGCGCGGCGGCCTGCGCGGCCGCCAGGTGGTGGAGGAGCCGGCGCGGCTCGCACGCCAGCCGGAGGAGAACCGGCGCTGCCACCGCCTCGTCGAGGCCGGCCCAGGCCGGCTCGGCAAGCGACTCCACGCGCGCCGCATGGCCACGGGCCAGCGCGGCGAGCGCCTGCCCCTGCTGCTCCACCGCCTCCGCCACGCTGCCGATGGTGAGCAGCACGGCCAGCGGCTGCGGGCCGAGCCCCGCGCGCCGCAGCGCCGCCTCGTCCAGCAGGGCCACACGCTCCGGCTGCAGTGGCGAGTCGAGCAGCGCGGCCAGGAAGCCGGCCGCCGCGTCCGCGGAGCCGAGCCCGATCTGCCACGAGCGGCGGGCGGGAGGGATCGGATGCAGTCGCACGGTCGCCTCCACCAGGATCGCCAGCGTGCCGAGCGAGCCCACGAGCAGCTTCGGCACGTCGTAGCCGGTGACGGACTTCACCACCTTCGCGCCGCCCCAGGTGAGCGTGCCGTCGGCCTGCACGAAGCGGGCGCCCAGCAGCAGGTCGCGTCCGGTGCCGTAGCGGAAGCGCAGCGGCCCGCTCGCGTGGGTGGCCAGCACGCCGCCCACCGTGCGGGCGCGCCAGGCGGGCGGGTCCAGCGCCAGCATCTGGCGCTGCGAGGCCAGGTGCGAGGCGAGCGCGCCGAGGGTCAACCCCGCCTCCACGGTGGCGACCATGTCCTCGGGCACGTACTCGCGTACGGCGCCGAGGCGCGTCAGCTCCAGCACCAGATCGGCGCGCCGCGGGGGATTGCCCAGGCCGAGGGCCCGGCCGGCCCCCCGCGCCACCACCGCGAGCCCCTCGCCGGCGCAGAGGGCGAGCACGCGGCCCACCTCCTCGGCGGTGCCCGGCCGCACCACCGCGCCCGGCACCACGCCGTCCACCGCGTAGCCGGCCAGCGCCACCGGATCGCGCACCACGTGGCCGGGGCCGACCAGCTCGCCGAGGGTTTCGTAAAGCGCGGGAGTGGACACCGCCATCGTCAGATCCAGGTGCCGGACGGCAGCGGGCGGGCGGCCGGCCGGAAGCCCTCGCCGCAGGCCGGGTGCGAGGGAAGCAGCTTGCCCGGATTCATGATGGAGTCGGGGTCGAACGCCCGGCGCAGGCGCGCCATGAAGTTGAGGTCGGCGGCCGCGTACTGCAGCGGCAAACTCTCGCACTTGTCGAGCCCGACGCCGTGCTCGCCGGTCACGCTGCCGCCCAGCCGCAGGCAGGCGTGCAGCAGCTCCTCGTTGGCCCGCTTGGCGCGCTCGAGCTCGCCCGGCACCTGGTCGTCGTAGCAGATCAGCGGGTGGAGGTTGCCGTCGCCGGCGTGGAACACGTTGGCGATCACCACCCGGTGCCGCGCTCCGATCGCCTGCAGCTCGCGCATGATCTCGGGCAGCCGTGAGCGCGGCACCACCGCGTCCTGGAGGAGCCAGTTCGGGGTGAGCCGCCCGAAGACGCCCGCGGCCTCCTTGCGCCCCTTCCACAGGAGCGCGCGCTCCGCCTCGTCGCGGGCCACCCGGATCTCGAGCGCGAGGTGATCGCGGCAGATCGCCTCGATGGGCGCGGCCTGCGCCTCGATCTCGGCCATCGGCCCGTCGAGCTCGATCAGGAGCACCGCGCCCGCCCCCTTCGGGTAGCCCGCGTGGATGCCCTCCTCGATGGCGCGGATCACCACCTCGTCCAGCATCTCGAGCGCGGCCGGGATGATCCCGGCCCGGATGATGGCGGACACGGTCTCCGACGCGTCCTCGATGGTGGGGAACGACGCGAGGATCGTCTTCACCGACTCCGGCAGGTGGGTGAGCCGCACCACCACCCCGGTGATCAGCCCGAGCGTGCCCTCCGCCCCCACCATGACCCCGGTGAGGTCGTAGCCGGGGCGCTCGTGGGTCTTGCCGCCCAGGCGCACCAGCTCCCCGGCCCCGGTCACGACCTCGAGGCCCAGGATGTGATTCACGGTGATGCCGTACTTGAGGCAGTGGGGCCCGCCTGCATTCGTGGACGCATTCCCTCCAATGGAGGAGACCATCTGGCTGGACGGGTCGGGGGCGAAGAAGTAGCCGCCCGCCCGGGTGGCCTGGCTCAGCCACAGGTTGATGAGCCCGGGCTGCACGGTCGCGCATCGGTTCGCGAAGTCGAGCTCCACGATGCGGTTCATGCGGGTCATCGACACCATCACCCCGCCGGACGCGGCCATCGCGCCGCCGATCAGGCCGGTGCCCGAGCCGCGCGGCACGATCGGCACGTGCTCGCGTCGGCACAGGCGCACCACCTCCGCGACCTGCGCCGCGGACTCGGGCAGCAGCACCGCCTCCGGCGCTCCCTTGTAGAACGTGTGCATGTCGCACTCGTAGGTCAGCAGCCCCTCGTGGGAGACCACGAGACCGGTGGTCCCGACGATGCGCTCCAGCTCGTGGAGGAAGCCGGCGGGAAGGGGCATGGGCGGCGTTCTCAGGCAGACAAAATACCACCGGCCCTCGCGAGGAGGGCCGGTGATTGACGGGGCGCCCGCGGCGAGCGGGGGCTCAGCCGATCTTCCAGGTGTCACCCGACATCAGGAGCTTGGCCACGTCGCCCGGGCCCCGCTCCGAGATGGCCTTCTGCTCCTGCTGGATGCAGATGTCCTCGTAGGTGGCCTCGCCGCTCCGGTTCGTGAAGACCCCCAGAGGGATCGGATAGTCGGGGGCCCACAGGTGCGCCAGCACCGCCGCCGTCCCCGGGTCGGTCTCGTTGTGCACCCAGAGCTGGCTCTCGGGCACGTCGGCCACCTTCACGACCTTGGGCTTCACGCCCTCCAGCACCAGGCCGCGGCGGTCTTCCGCCGGCCCCCAGACCAGGGGCTTGCCGTGCTGCAGCCGCAGCTCGTGGAGCACCTTCGATTCGCGGTCGTACAGCATGCCCCAGGCCATGTCGTTGTACACGTTGCAGTTCTGGAGGATCTCGACGAACGCGGCGCCCTTGTGGGCGGCGGCGCGCTTGAGCATCTCCTCCATGTGGGCGATGTTGCGATCGAGCGTGCGCGCCACGAAGGTGGCGCCGGCCGCGAGCGCGAAGGAGCAGGGGCTCACCGGGCGGTCTGCCGAGCCCAGCGGGGTGGACTTGGTCACCTTCCCCAGCTCGCTGGTGGGCGAGTACTGCCCCTTGGTGAGGCCGTAGATGCGGTTGTTGAACAGCAGGATCGTCACGTCCACGTTCCGCCGCAGCACGTGCAGCAGATGGTTGCCCCCGATGCTGAGGCCGTCACCGTCGCCGGTGACCACGAACACCTTGAGCTCGGGACGCGCCAGCTTGAGACCGGTGGCGATCGCGGGGGCGCGGCCGTGGATGGTGTGGAACCCGTAGGTGTTCATGTAGTACGGGAACCGGCTCGAGCAGCCGATGCCCGAGATGAACACGATGTCCTCCCGGGGAATTCCCAGGTCGGGCATGGTCTTCTGCACCGCGCTCAGGATCGCGTAGTCCCCGCACCCGGGGCACCAGCGCACGTCCTGGTCGGACTCGAAATCCTTCTTCGTGTACTTGGGGGTCGCTCCGGGCGCTCCGGTTGCGGGACTCACCGCTTGGCCTCCAGCATCTGGTTGATGGCTTCGTAGATGTCCTGGCTCGCGAGCGGCAGCCCGCGCACGCGGTTGAAGCCCACCGCGTCCACCAGGTACTCGGCGCGCAGCACCCGTACCAGCTGCCCGCTGTTGATCTCCGGCACCAGCACCCGGCGGTACTGCCGCAGGATGTGGCCGAGGTCGGGAGGCAGCGGGTTCAGGTAGCGGAGGTGCACCGAGGCCACCGCCTTGCCCTCGGCCTGCGCCTCCTCCACCGCCGCCGTGATGGCCCCGTAGGTGCCGCCCCAGCCCACCACCAGCACCTCGCCGGTCGCGGGACCGTTGATCGACAGCGGCGGGATCTCCTGGCCCACCCGCCGCACCTTCTCGGCGCGGGTGCGGACCATGTGGTCGTGGTTCTCCGGATCGTAGGAGATGTTGCCGGTCACGTCCTGCTTCTCGATGCCCCCGATGCGATGCTCGAGCCCCGGAGTCCCCGGGCGGACCCACGGCCGGGCCAGGGTGGCCGGATCCCGCAGGTACGGGAAGAACCCCTCGGTCTCGGTACGGAAGCCGACCGCGATGTCCGGGAGCGTCTTGACGTCGGGAATGAGCCACGGCTCGGAGCCGTTGGCCAGGTAGCCGTCGGACAGCACCATCACCGGCACCATGTACTTGATGGCGATCCGCACCGCCTCGTAGGCGATGTAGAAGCAATCACCCGGGGTGGCCGGCGCCATCACGACCACCGGCGACTCGCTGTTGCGGCCGTACAGGGCCTGCATCAGGTCCGCCTGCTCGGTCTTGGTGGGCAGCCCGGTGCTGGGACCGCCGCGCTGGATGTCGAAGATCACCAGCGGCAGCTCCGCGGTGACCGCGAGCCCGATGCCCTCCCCCTTCAGCGCGATGCCGGGTCCGCTCGAGGCGGTGACCCCGATGCAGCCGCCGAAGGAGGCGCCGATCGCGCCCGCGACCGCCGCGATCTCGTCCTCCGCCTGGAAGGTCCGGATCCGGAACCGCTTGTGCAGCGCCAGCTCGTGCAGGATGTCGCTGGCCGGCGTGATCGGGTACGCCCCGAACACCACCGGCACCTGGGTGCGCTCGGCCGCGGCGAGGAGGCCCCAGGCGAGCGCGCGGTTGCCGGTCATGCTGCGGTAGGTCCCGGGCGCCATCTCGGCGGGCTCGACGCCGTAGTGCTCGGCGAACATCTCCGCGGTCTCGCCGAAGGCGTGGCCGGCCTTCAGCGCGCGGATGTTCGCCTCGACGAACTCGGGCCGCTTCGCGAAGCGCTTCTTGATCGCGTCGAGCGTGGGCTCGAGCGGACGCGTGTAGACCCAGGAGACGAGCCCGAGCGCGAAGAAGTTCTTGCAGCGGTCCTTCTCCTTCGCACCGAGCGGCATGTCCTCGAGCGCCTTCTTGGTGAGCCCCTCCATGTCGACCAGGTGCAGGCGGTACTTCTCGCCGAGGGCCGGATCCTCGAGCGGGTTGCTCGCGTAGCCCGCCTTGTCGAGGTTGCGCTTGTCGAAGGCGCTGGGGTTCACGATGAGGATCCCGCCCGGCTTCAGGTCGGGCAGATGGACCTTGAAGGCGGCCGGGTTCATCACCACGAGGGCGTCCAGCTTGTCGCCCGGGGTGTAGACGCGCTGACTGCCGAACTGCAGCTGGAAGCTCGAGACTCCGAAGAGGGTGCCGGCGGGGGCTCGGATCTCGGCGGGGAAGTTCGGCAGCGTGGAGATGTCGTTGCCGGCCCAGGCGGCCTCGGTGGTGAACTGCTCGCCCGTGACCTGCATGCCGTCGCCCGAATCCCCGGCGAATCGGATCACCGCGCGCGTCAGGGTGCGGCGCGGCTTGCGCGCCGTCTGTGTGGTGGCCACACTGTCACTCATCTTCGGTTTCCTTTCGGTCCAGGTGCATGCCCTGTCCTCCCGGCAGCGTACAGGCGGAGTAGCCCTGGTCACCCTGGCGTCTGGGGAAGCGCGATCAGAGGCGTGACTCCCTAGTCATGCTACCCAAAGGCTTGAATGGAAGCAAGGTTGTCGGCGGTCGGACCGCCGGACCAGGAGCCCTCCGGGGGCGGCGGGCGGCGCCCTAGAGCTCGAGCAGCTCCATCTTGGGGGCCCGGGTGAGGTTCCGGCACCCACCCCCCTCCACCAGCACCATGTCCTCGATGCGGACCGCACCGCGGCCGGGGTAGTAGAGGCCCGGCTCCACGGTGACCACGTGGCCGGTCTTGAGCTCGGAGTCGAGCCGGCTGATGCGGGGCATCTCGTGGATGTCGAGGCCGACGCCGTGGCCCGTCCCGTGGAAGAACCCCTGGTTCCGGCCGTTGACCACCCCCGTCATGTAGCCGCGCGACTCCAGGGTCCGGTTGACCTCGGCGTGGATGGCGGCTCCGGAGGCCCCGTCCCGGATCAGCTCGATGCCCCGGAGCTGGGCGGCCAGGACCGCGTCGTAGATCCGCCGGAGCTCGTCGGAGGCCTTCCCCTTCACCACCGTCCGGGTCATGTCCGCGAAGTACCGCGTCCGGGACGAGCGCGGGAAGATGTCGAAGATGATGCCCTGGTGGGGCCGGATCGGCCCCGAGCCCTGGTTGTGCGGGTCGCACCCGTCGTCGCCGCAGGCGATGATGGTGTGCTCGGCGATGCAGTCGTTCTCCATCAGCGAGACGTTGACCGCCTTCTTCAGGTCCTCCGAGGTCAGCGGCCGGCCGCGGTAGATCACCTCGTCCCCCCGGATCACGCTCTCGCGCAGCATCTGGAGCGCGGCCTCGAGCGCGGTCTCGGTGTGGCGCTGGGCCTCCTCGATGGCGGCGATCTCCTCCGGCGTCTTCACCACCCGCTGGGGCAAGAACGGGCTCGGGCGCGCGGTGACGGTCACCCCGCGCTCCCGCAGCCGGTCGGCGAGCTCCAGCGGGAAGTCGCCCGGCACCTCGACCGCCTTCACGCCGTAGTCCTCCAGGAGCAGGCTCACGGTGTCGGTCAGGCGCGGCTGCGGCCAGCGCTGGCGGGCCTTGGCCTCCCATTCCGACAGCGAGAGCACCTCGTCCACGCGGGCCTGGCTCCGGGCCCGGTCCACCTCGAGGTCCGACATGAGGAGGGTCTTCCGCCCGTTCACCTCGAGGTACACGAACGCGTCCGGGGCCAGGAAGCGGCACGCGTAGTAGAGGTTCGAGTCGCGCTCGCTGGCCGCGATGATCAGGGACGCGGGAGTATCGCTCATGCCTCGGCTCCTGGGACGGGTTGGCACCACACGCCGGCGCCTCGCATGGACCCTACGGTATCACGCCGCCCCGTCGGTGGGCTTCTGGAGCTCTTCGATGAACCGCGCCACCACCGGGGTGAGCCGGCGTCCCCGCCGGTGGATGATGCCGATCGGCCGCACGAGCCCCGGCATGGCCAGCGCGGCCACCGCGAGCGTACGCATGCCCGATTCCTTCAGCACGGTGGGCCGCGGCAGGATGCTGACCCCCGCGTTGATCCCGATGGCCTGCTTGATGGTCTCCACGTTGTCGAACTCCATCACCACGTCCACCTTCACCTCGTGCTGCTTCAGCGCCCGATCGATGGCCTTGCGGATGGCGAGGTCGCGGTCGAAGGCCACGAACTTCTCGCCCTCGAGGTCCGTCGGGGCCACCGAGCGCCGACGCGCCAGACGATGGGCGGGGTGCGCGACCAGCACCATCGGCTCCCGGCGCAACGGCAGCACGGTGAGGGCGCGCGTCGCGACCGGATAGGAGAGGATCCCCACGTCCGCCTCGTCCTGCACCACCGCCTCCACCACCTTGTGCGGGTGCAGGCACTCCAGGCGCACGCGCGCCTGCGGGTATGCCGCCATGAAGGGCTGCATGTGGCGGCTCATGTCGTGGAGGCCCACCGAGTAGATCGCGGCGACACGCACCGTGCCCTCCACCCGCTCGCGCGCCGCGGCGAGGCCGGCGCGCGCCTTCTCCCATCCCTGCAGCAGCGAGCGGCACGCCTCGTAGAACGCCTGCCCCTGCTCGGTGGGCAGGAGCGGCCGGCGGGAGCGGTCCAGCAGCACCGCGTCCAGCTCGCCCTCCAGCTGCTGGATGGCCTGGCTGGCCGCGGACTGCGACACCGCGTTCGCGGCGGCGCCGCGCGAGAAGCTCCGCAGGCGCACCACGTCACAGTAGAGCTTGAGCGTCTCGAGGTTCATGGCGGCTCGAATCTAGCACTATTAGGGATCCTAATGACGTGTTTTTTCATTTTGGGCTTGGCTAATGCTCGGCCGGCGTGTAGTCTCTCGGGAACGTTCGGAGAGGGCCGACACACGGTCTGGGACCCCGGCCGGGAGGGCCGGGGCGGAGAGAGGGCGCGATGTCAGAGACGACGTTCCCGGGATTGCCACCCGCGCAGGGCCTGTACGATCCGGCCCACGAGCACGACGCCTGCGGCGTGGGGTTCGTGGTGGACATCAAGGGCCGCAAGTCGCACACCATCGTGGCCCAGGCCCTCACGGTGCTGAAGAACCTGCTGCACCGCGGGGCGTGCGGGTGCGAGGTCAGTACCGGGGACGGCGCCGGCATCCTCATCCAGATGCCGCATCGCTTCCTGGTGCGGGAGTGCGCCGCCCTCGGCATCACCCTGCCCGAGCCCGGCCACTACGGGGCCGGGCTGGTGTTCCTGCCCCGGGACGCGCGCGACCGCGCCGCGTGCCGCACGCTCCTCGAGAGGATCGTGGTGGAGGAGGGCCAGGTCCCGCTCGGGTGGCGGCCGGTCCCCACCGACTCCTCGCCGATCGGGCCCACCGCCCGCTCGGTGGAGCCCACCTTCGAGCAGGTGTTCGTCGGCCGCGGCCCCGCGGTGCCCGACCGGGCCAGCTTCGAGCGCAAGCTCTACGTGATCCGCAAGCGGGTGGAGCACGCGGTGCGCCAGAGCGCGATCCCGAGCCGGGCCGTCTTCTACCTGCCCAGCCTCTCCGCCAATACCCTCATCTACAAGGGCATGCTGTCGGCCGACCAGATCGAGGGCATGTTCCCGGACGTGACCGACCCGCTGGTGGAGTCCGCGCTGGCGCTGGTGCACCAGCGCTTCTCCACCAACACCTTCCCCTCGTGGCCGCTCGCGCATCCGTACCGCTACATCGCCCACAACGGGGAGATCAACACGTTGCGCGGCAACATCAACTGGATGCGGGCGCGCGAGGCGCTGTGCCACTCCGCGGTGCTGGGCGACGACCTCAAGAAGATCCTGCCGATCGTGGTGGAGGGCGGCAGCGACTCCGCGGTCTTCGACAACGTGCTCGAGTTCCTGGTGATGGCGGGCCGCCCCCTGCCCCTCGCGGTGCTCATGATGATCCCGGAGGCCTGGAGCGGGCACGAGTCGATGAGCGAGGAGCGGAGGGCGTTCTACGAGTACCACGGCTGCCTGATGGAGCCCTGGGACGGGCCCGCCTCCATCGCGTTCACCGACGGCACCGTCATCGGCGCGGTCCTCGACCGCAACGGCCTGCGGCCGTCGCGCTACTACGTCACCAAGGACGACATGGTGGTGATGGCCTCCGAGGTCGGCGTGCTCGACATCCCGCCCGAGCGGGTGCTGCTGAAGGAGCGGCTGCATCCCGGGCGCATCTTCCTGGTCGACACCGCCCAGGGCCGCATCATCGACGACGCGGAGCTGAAGCGGACCTACGCCGCCCAGCACCCCTATGCGGAGTGGCTGCGGACCTACCTGACCCCGGTGGAGGACCTGCCGGCGCCGCCCAGCGTGCCGGAGCCCGACCACGAGACGGTCCTGCTCCGGCAGCAGGTCTTCGGCTACACCCACGAGGACCTGCGCCTGCTGCTCGGCCCCATGGCCGCGAACGGGGAGGAGCCGGTCGGCTCGATGGGCACCGACACCTCGCTCGCGGTCCTCTCCGAGCGCCCGCGCCTGCTCTACGACTACTTCAAGCAGCTGTTCGCCCAGGTCACGAACCCCCCGCTCGACGGCATCCGCGAGGAGCTCGTGACCCAGATCGCCACCACCATCGGCCCGGAGGGCAACCTGCTGGAGCCGGTGCCGGAAGCCTGCCGACAGATCAAGCTCAAGACCCCGCTCCTCGACAACGAGGAGCTGGCGCGCATCCGCCACGTGAACCTTCCCGGCTTCAAGACCACCACCGTCTCCATGCTGTTCCCGGTGGCGGAGGGCGCGGCCGGCCTGGAGCGGGCGATGGAGGAGCTGTGCCAGGCGGTGAGCCGCGCGGTCGAGGAGGGCTGCACCTTCCTGATCCTCTCCGACCGGGGGGTGAGCGCGACGCACGCCCCGATCCCGGCCCTGCTCGCCACTGCGGGCGTGCACCACCACCTGATCCGCGAGGGCACGCGCTGCAAGGTCGGCTTCGTGATCGAGACCGGCGAGGCGCGCGAGGTCCACCACATGGCGCTGCTGCTCGGCTACGGGGCGGGCGCCATCAACCCGTACCTGGCCTTCGAGAGCCTGGACGACATGATCCGCCAGGGCTTCCTGCCCGGGCTCGATCACAAGCACGCGGTCAAGAACTACATCAAGGCGCTGAACAAGGGCGTGCTGAAGGTGATCTCGAAGATGGGGATCTCCACCATCCACTCCTACCGCGGCGCCCAGATCTTCGAGGCCATCGGCCTGGCCCGTCCGTTCGTCGACCGCTACTTCACCTGGACCGCCTCCCGCATCGGCGGCGTGGGGATCGACGTGGTGGCCGAGGAGGCCCTGGCCCGCCACCGGCGCGCCTACCCGGAGCGCCCGGTCGGCGAGCGCGACCTTGCGTGGGGCGGCGAGTATCAGTGGCGGCGCGACGGCGAGTACCACCTGTTCAATCCGGAGACGGTGTTCAAGCTCCAGCACGCGACCCGGAGCGGCCAGTACCAGATCTTCAAGCAATACACCGCCGCCGTCGACGACCAGAGTCGCCGCCGGGCCACCCTGCGCGGGCTCTTCGAGCTGCGGTTCGCGCCGACGCCGATCCCGCTCGACGAGGTGGAGCCGGTGGAGTCGATCCTCCGCCGCTTCGCGACCGGAGCGATGTCCTACGGCTCGATCAGCCTCGAGGCGCACCAGACGCTCGCGGTGGCCATGAACCGCCTGGGCGGCAAGTCGAACACCGGGGAGGGCGGTGAGGATCCCGCGCGCTACCGGCCCGAGCCGAACGGCGACTCCCGTCGCAGCGCGATCAAGCAGATCGCCTCGGGGCGTTTCGGGGTGACCAGCGAGTACCTGGTCAACGCGGAAGAGCTCCAGATCAAGATGGCCCAGGGCGCCAAGCCCGGCGAGGGCGGCCAGCTCCCCGGCCACAAGGTCTACCCGTGGATCGCCAAGGTGCGGCACTCCACCCCCGGGGTGGGGCTCATCTCCCCGCCCCCGCACCACGACATCTACTCGATCGAGGACCTGGCCCAGCTCATCCACGATCTGAAGAACGCCAACCCGCAGGCGCGCATCGCGGTGAAGCTGGTCTCCGAGGTGGGGGTCGGCACGGTGGCGGCCGGCGTGGCCAAGGCGCACTCCGACGTGGTGCTGATCTCCGGCCACGACGGCGGCACCGGGGCGGCGCCGCTCACCTCGATCAAGCACGGCGGCACCCCGTGGGAGCTGGGGCTCGCCGAGACCCAGCAGGTCCTGGTCATGAACAAGCTGCGGGACCGCATCGTGGTGCAGGTGGACGGCCAGATCAAGACCGGCCGCGACGTGGTGATCGGGGCCCTGATGGGCGCGGAGGAGTTCGGCTTCTCCACCGCGCCGCTGGTGGTGATGGGCTGCATCATGATGCGGGTCTGCCACCTCAACACCTGCCCGGTCGGCATCGCCACCCAGGACCCGAAGCTGCGGGCCAAGTTCACCGGCCGGCCCGAGTTCGTGGAGAACTTCTTCCGGTTCATCGCGGAGGAGGTGCGCGAGTACATGGCGCGCCTCGGCTTCCGCACCATGGACGAGATGATCGGCCGGGTCGACCGGCTCGACGTCGCCCCCGCGGTCGACCACTGGAAGGCGCGCGGGCTCGACCTCTCGGCCATCCTCCACCGACCGGCCGCGGGCCCCGAGGTGGCGGTGCGCCGGGTGGTGGCGCAGGACCACGGCCTCGACCGCTCGCTCGACGTCACGACCCTGGTGCCGCTCTGCCAGCCCGCGCTGGAGCGGCGCGAGCCGGTGGACATCCGGCTGCCCATCCAGAACGTCCACCGCACGGTGGGCACCATCCTGGGCTCGGAGATCACCCGCCGCTTCGGCGCGGAGGGGCTCCCGGAGGACACGATCCGGGTGCACTTCACCGGCTCGGCGGGCCAGAGCTTCGGGGCCTTCCTGCCGCGCGGCGTGACCCTCACCCTGGAGGGCGACGCCAACGACTACATCGGCAAGGGGCTCTCCGGCGGCAAGCTGGTGGTGTTCCCGCCCCGGCAGTCCACCTTCGTGGCCGAGGAGAACATCCTGGTCGGCAACGTGGTCCTCTACGGCGCCACCGGCGGCGAGGCGTACTTCCGCGGGGTGGCCGGAGAGCGCTTCGCGGTGCGCAACAGCGGCGCGTTCACGGTGGTGGAGGGCGTGGGGGACCACGGGTGCGAGTACATGACGGGCGGCCGCGTGGTGGTGATCGGCGGCACCGGGCGCAACTTCGCGGCCGGCATGTCGGGGGGCCTCGCCTTCGTCCTGGACGAGGCGGGCGACTTCCGACGGCGCTGCAACCTCGGCATGGTGGACCTCGAGCCGCTGGTCGACACCGAGGACGTGGGGCTGGTGAAGGACCTGCTCGCGCGTCACATCCGCTACACGCAGAGCCCGGTGGCCGCGCGCCTGCTGGTGGACTGGGAGCGGAGCCAGCCCAAGTTCGTGAAGGTCATCCCGCGGGACTTCAAGCGCGTGATGGCCGCCATCAAGAAGGCCCAGGAGACCGGCATGTCGGTCGACGAGGCGGTGATGGCGAGCGCGCACGGCTAGGGCGATGGGCAAGGTCACCGGCTTCATCGAGTTCAAGCGCGACAAGCAGCCGTACCGTCCGGTCGAGGAGCGGGTGCGCGACTGGAAGCAGGTCATGCTGCCGTGGCCGGAGGAGGCGCTGCGCCGGCAGGGGGCGCGCTGCATGGACTGCGGCATCCCGTTCTGCCATCAGGGCTGCCCGCTCGGCAACCTGATCCCGGACTGGAACGACCTCGTGTACCGCGACAAGTGGCGCGACGCCATCGACCGCCTGCACGCCACCAACAACTTCCCCGAGTTCACCGGCACCCTCTGCCCCGCCCCCTGCGAGGGCTCCTGCGTGCTCGGCATCAACGACGAGCCGGTGACCATCAAGGGCATCGAGCTCTCGATCATCGACCGCGCCTTCGCGGAGGGCTGGGTCGGTCCCCAGCCGCCCGCGGTCTCCACCGGGAAGTCGGTGGCGGTGGTCGGCTCCGGTCCCGCCGGGCTCGCGGCGGCCCAGCAGCTCTGCCGCGCCGGGCACCGGGTGACCGTGTTCGAGCGCGCCGACCGCATCGGGGGGCTGCTCCGCTACGGCATCCCGGAATTCAAGATGGAGAAGCGCGTCCTCGACCGGCGGCTCGCCCAGATGGAGGCGGAGGGCGTGCGCTTCGTGGTGAACGCCCACGTGGGCGCCGACCCGTCCGCGGAGGCCCTCCGGCGCGAGTTCGACGCGCTCGTGCTCTGCGGCGGGGCCGGCGTGCCGCGCGACCTGCCCATCCCGGGACGCCAGCTCCACGGCATCCACTTCGCGATGGACTACCTGACGCTCCAGAACCGGCGCTGCGAGGGCGATCGCGTGCCGGACGAGCGCTTCATCACCGCCCGGGGCAAGCGGGTGGCGATCATCGGCGGCGGCGACACCGGGGCCGACTGCCTGGGGACGGCCCACCGGCAGGGCGCGACGGAGGTGCACCAGCTCGAGATCCTGCCGCGGCCGCCCGACCAGCGCGCGCCCGACAATCCGTGGCCGCAGTGGCCCAACATCTTCCGGGTCTCCTCCGCCCACGCCGAGGGCGGCCACCGGCACTACTCCGTCTCCACGCGCCGCTTCCTCGACGACGGCCGCGGGCGGGTGGCCGGGCTCGAGATCGTCCGGGTGGAGATGGTGACCGAGGGCGGCCGCGCGACGTTCCGGGAGATCCCGGGCAGCGAGTCGACGCTGCGGTGCGATCTGGTGCTGCTCGCGATGGGCTTCCTGGGACCGGAGCGAGCGGGGCTGCTCGAGCAGCTGGGGGTCGCCCTCACCGAGCGGGGCACCGTCAAGCGCGACCAGAACTGGATGACGAGCGTGCCCGGCGTGTTCACCGCCGGCGACATGCAGCGAGGGCAGTCCCTGATCGTGTGGGCGATCGCGGAGGGCCGCAGCGCGGCCCAGGCGGTCGACCGCTATCTCATGGGCCGCTCGGACCTGCCCGCCCCGCTCGCCTGAGGGGCGCGGGGCTACCGCCAGCGCTCGAAGTCCCACAGCGGCTCGGTGCGCGCCGCGATCCCCGCCACGTGATCGATCTCCCCCCGCAGCCGCTCCGGCGTGAGGTCGCGATTGACGATCGGGCTGTTGAGGAAGAACCACCGCACCTTCTCGTTGTACGAGAAGTGGGCGGGCCCGATCGTGTCGTTCTCCACCAGCATGTCGAGCACCGCGTTGCCGCTCACCGTCCGGCCGGCCGGCACCTTCTTGAGCCACGCCACCAGCCACACGAGGCTGCCGTCCTTGGAGAGCGTGACCCGCGTGGTCACCGCGGAGCCGGTCCGGAGACGCAGCACGATCTCGTACTCGACGCCCGCCTCGTTCTGCACCTCGCGCGCCGGATAGCCGAGAGCGGTGAGCGCGGCGCGGAGGCCGGCCGCGTCGAGCCGCCCCGGCCCGGGCGCCGGCCGGGCCGGCTGGGCGGCGGCCGCGCCGGCGAGCAGCCCCGCCAGGCACAACCCCATCACCGCGACGCTCAGCCGTCGCCTCACGGAGGTGCCCCGCGATGTCCCTCACCCGATCCGAGCGAGAGCGACTGATCCAGCAGTACGCCGACGGGCCCGCGCGTCTGGAGGCGGCGCTCGCCCGCGTCCCGGCCGGCGCGCGGGAGTGGCGGCCGGCGCCCAAGGAGTGGTCGGCCCACGAGGTGGTGGTCCACTGCGCCGACTCCGAGACCAACGCGGCCGCCCGCATCCGCTACCTGCTCTGCGAAGCCCAGCCGGTGATCCTGGCCTACGACGAGCCGGTGTGGGCGGTGACGCTCGACTACCACGGCCACCCTCTCGAGCCGGCCCTCGCGACGGTGCGCGCGGTTCGTGCCCACACCGCGGCGCTGGTCCGCCGCCTGCCCGACACCGCGTGGAGCCGTGAGGGACACCACACCGGCTCGGGCCGATACACCGCCGAGGACTGGCTCCGCATCTACGCGGAGCACCTGGACGTCCACGCGAAGCAGATCGAGGCCAACGTGACCGCGTGGGAGGCGGCGGGCCGCCCTAGGTGAGAGGCCGGACGATGGCGTCCCAGGCGCCGAAGTCCTCCTTCAGCAGGATGACGCGCTGGCCGCCGCCCTCGAGGTAGTCGAGGTTCGCGCTCCAGATGTAGAGACTGAGGCGCGGGCGGGCGCCGCCGAGGGTCACCTGCCCGTAGCGCGTCACGCCGTCCCACGAGGCGACCACACGGCCGCTCGGCTCGATGGTGAGGTAGAAGAGCTGGTACGAGGAGCGGGCGAAGGTGATCTGCCCTCGCCACTGCCCCGCGATCAGCCCCATGTCGGTCACCGGGCGCGCGGGAGGCAGCGAGGCGCAGCCGGCCGGCGTGGTGAGGGCGGCGAGCAGCAGCACCGCCGCGGTCAGACGCCGCCGGACCCGGCTCATCGGGTCGGGCTCGTGGGGACCGGGCTCTGCCAGAGCACGTGGCCCACGAAGAAGGGCCCCAGGCTCGCCAGGTACTGCGAGGTCTGGGTGGTGCGCCGCATGGCCTGCACGAGGTGCGAGAGCGGGTGCAGCTCGCGACCGATGAGGCCGATCACGAAGTCGTTGTCGTGCGTATCCAGGCCGTGGCAGGCGAGGCGCACGTCATGGGCGAGCCCGGCGTCGCCGTAGGCGCGCCCCAGCGTCCCGTGCTCCCTCAGGATCGCCCCCTGCTCCTGCGGACCGAGCCGCGCGAACGCGCCCGAGCGCCGCAGGGGGTACCAGATGCCCCACCGGCAGGCGGGGTCGAGCACGGTGCGCCGCGGCCGGGCCAGCAGCCAGTCCTCGAGGTCCGTCTCGAAGCCGGAGGCGTAGGTCCGCCCCAGCATCGTCATCTCGGGCCGGTGGCGCAGGCCCGCGAACGGCTCGCCGTGCAGCAGGTCGCGGAGGCCGGTGGCGAAGAAGGCCGGGCTCTCGTGCAGGGCCAGCAGCCCGACACCGAAGGGATCGTTGAGGTCGTGGTAGAGCACGCCCTCGAGCCGCCTCCGCTCGAGCGCGTCCACCAGCGGCTTGCCGTCCGCGCAGCCGGTCCAGACCTGGAGCTGCACGAACAGCCGGCGATCGGAGACCTGCTGGCCGGCCCCCTTCTCTCGAACGTCCACGCCGCTCTCCACCGGGCTAGCCGCCTCGCGTGTGCATCTCGAGGTGTGGGTTCCGCCGCAGCTCCCCGATCTGGATCAGGGGCCGGCGGTCGGGCTGGGCGAGCCGCTCCTCCGCGCCGCGGTCGCGGCGGGCTCCCCAGGTGGACCGGATCAGCTCCGTGAGCTCTTCGCGCGACGCCCCGGCCCGCAGGGGCCCGCGCAGGTCCGTGCCGTGGGTCGCGTAGAGGCAGAGGTACCACAGGCCGTCCGCGGTGAGCCGGCTGCGGTCGCAGGCGCGGCAGAACGGCTGGGTGGTGGAGGAGATGATGCCGAACACGCGGCCGTCCGGCAGACGGAAGCGATCGGCGGGCGCCGAGCTCTCCTCGACGATCGGGGTGATGGTGCCGTAGCGCGCGCTCAGGCGCTCCAGCATCTCGCGCCGCGAGACCACCCGCTCCATGCTCCAGAGCGTGGCGCCGCCCACGTCCATGTACTCGATGAACCGCACCTCCGCGTTCACGGCCCCCGCGTACTCGATCAGGTCGCCCAGCTCGTCGTCGTTCACCCCCCGCATGACCACCGTGTCCAGCTTGAGGCCGGGCCAGCCGAGCCGCGCCACCGTCTCGATGCCCTCCAGCACCCGGGCGTGGCTGCTGCGCCGGGTGAGGAACCGGAAGCGCTCCGGTCGCAGGGTGTCGAGGCTCACCGTGACCCGGTGGAGCCCGGCCGCGCGCAGGCTCGCGGCCTGCTCGCCGAGCAGCACGCCGTTGGTCGTCACCGCCAGATCGTGAAGGCGCCGGTTGTCCGCGAGGAGCCGCACCAGCCGGTCGAGGTCACGGCGCAGGAGCGGCTCGCCGCCGGTGAGGCGCACCTTGTGGACGCCCAGGTCCGCGAACACGTCCACCAGCTGCGCCATCTCCTCGAACGTCAGCACGTCCTCGCGCGGCAGCCAGACGTATTCCTCTTCCGGCATGCAGTACTGGCAGCGGAGGTTGCAGCGGTCGGTGACGGACAGCCGCAGGTTGCGGAGCGGCCGCTCGAGGGCGTCCCGGATCACGGAACCTCCACGTACACGTCGCCGTCCACCACCCGCGTCGGGAAGCGCGCGATCTTCACCGCCGGGTTGTTGGCGTTGGCCCCGGTGGTGACGTCCCAGCGCCAGCCGTGCCACGGGCAGATCGCCACCGGCCCGTCGAGGTCGCCCTCACCCATGGGACCGCCCCGGTGCGGGCAGGCGTTGTCGATCGCGTGGAAGGCGCCGTCGACGTTGAACAGAGCGAGGACCCTGCTCCCCGCCTGCACGACCAGCCCCTGGCCGACCGGCACCTCGGTGGTCTTGGCGACCTTCACGGACGGCATGTCAAAGACGTCTCCTTTCCGGGTCTCAACCCGCGGCGGCCGCGGGGGCGGCCAGGTCCGCCTCGTGCGCGCGCTCCCATTCCCGGCGCAGGCCGGCCCGCTTGACGCCCACGTCGAAGTGGTCCCACGGCAGGACCTCGGCGGCGTCGCGCACGCGGCGGGTGAAGAACGCGGCGTCGCCGTCCCACTCGCGGAGCGCGCGGCGCCAGTCGCCGCCCAGGCCCGCGGCCAGCTCGATGAACTCGGCCACCCGCCGGTCGCCCCGCGCGAGCAGCGCCTGCAGCGCGGCCTCGCGGGGGTTCTCGTGCACCACCCGGATGGTGTCGAGGCGCCGCGCTCCGCGCTTGATGATCTCGAGCTTGGCCTCGAGCTCCCGGGGATCGTCGAACGCCGCCCACTGGAACGGCGTCCACGGCTTCGGCACGAACGAGGAGATCGAGAGGGTGAGCTTGCCGAAGGGCCTGCCGTCGGGCCCGCGCACCTGCAGCCGGTCCAGCAGGCGCGCGGCCAGATCCGGGATCGCCTCCACGTCCTGGCGGGTCTCGGTGGGCAGCCCGATCATGAAGTAGCACTTGAGATTCGGGATCCCGTACCGGCGCAGGAGATCGCACGCCTCGTAGAGCTGCGCGTCGGTGATGGCCTTGCGGATCACGCGGCGCAGCCGCTCGGTGCCCGCCTCCGGCGCCATCGTGAGCGTGCGGTGGCCCCCGCGCTGCAGCGACGCCACCAGGTCCTCGGTCAGGCTGTCGGCCCGCAGCGACGAGATCGACACCTCGACCCCGTTGTCCTCGAGGATCTTCATGAGCTCGCCGATCCACGGGTAGTCGGAGACGCACGCCCCCACGAGCCCCACCCGCTTCGACTGGCCGGCGATGCGGCGCACCGATTCGCGGAGCGCGTCCAGGCTGCGGTGCCGCACCGGGCGGTACACCTGGCCTTCCAGACAGAAGCGGCAGCCCCGGCCGCAGCCCTTGCCGACCTCCAGCAGCTCCATGTGGCCGTACTCCGCCTTGGGCGTCCGGAGCGAGGAGCGCGTCTCGAAGCGGTTGACGTCCTTCAGGCGCCGCTTCACCACCACCGCGGGCACGGTGTCGTCGAGCGCGGTCACGCCGAGGAGCCGCCCTTCGGGGCCGTAGTCCGCGCGATAGGCGGACGGCACGTAGACGCCGGCCAGGGCCTTCAGCCGCTCGATCGTGCGGGCGCGCCGGTCGGCGCCGTCCGCTTCCGCGCCGGCGAGCCAGGCGGCCACGATCTCCCCCACGACCTCCTCGCCCTCGCCGACCACGATCGCGTCCATGAAGGGCGCGAGCGGCTCGGGGTTCGAGAACGCGCACACGCCGCCCATGAGGACGACCGGATCGCCCGGTCCGCGGTCGGCCGCGCGCGGAGGGATTCCGGCCATGGTCAGCAGGCGGACGGTGTTGATGTAGTCGCCCTCATACGTGATCGAGAAGCCGACCAGGTCGAAGTCCACGAGGGGGCGCTGCGATTCGAGCGACAGCGGCGGGGTGCCGGTGCGCACGTGCTCGTCCAGGTCCTCGGCGTCCGGGAAGAACACGCGCTCGCACACCACGTGGGGCAGCGCGTTCAGGTGGTCGTAGATCGTCTGGAAGCCCAGGTTGGACATGCCGACCGCGTAGGTGTTCGGGTACACGAGCGCCACCCGCACCCGGCCGCCCCAGTCCTTGCGCGTCACGCCCTCCTCGGACGCGACGAGCGCCTGTGCCTTCTCCTTGAGTTTCCAGGACATACGGCGCTCAGTCTATCACGCCCCACGGAGCCAGGACCGAGCGCCGAACTACCACGGTTGTCCGCCACCGGGGGAGTGCGGGGGCCATTCCGGGGCCCCCGCAGCTGGAGGGCCTTACGGAAGCAAACGGTCGCCCGCCATCTGGGGGAGTGCGGGGGCCATTCCGGGGCCCCCGCAGCTGAATGAAGCCCAACAACGAGAACCACGGAGCGAAACCGCCACCCCGGCGCATCGCGGGCGCGACGCGCCGGCGCGCTGCTGCTAGTTCCCGGTGACCGGCCCGACTCCCATGATCTGGATGTCGATGCTGCGAGGACGCGGCCCGTCCAGCTCCGCGAAGAGGATCGACTGGAAGCGGCCGAGCGAGAGCTCGCCGCCGCTGATGCCCACCGCCACGCTCCGCCCGAGCAGGGCGGCCCGGAGATGCGAGGAGGCGTTGCCGCGCTCGCAATCAGAGAAGCGGGGATCGTCGTGCTTGTAGCCGGCCCCATCCGCCACCAGCCGGTCCATCATGGTCTTGAGGTCCTCGACGAGGGCCCCCTGGAACTCGTTCACGAACAGTGCGCAGGTGGTGTGGAGGGAGTTCACCAGAATGATCCCCTCCTTGATGTCGGCGCCCAGCACGATGTCCCGGATCTGCTTGGTGATGTCCAGGACCTGTGTCCGTTTCTCGCTCAACATCGTGAAGGTCTTCCGGACTACCTTCAAGGTTTCCACCTTGTCAGCCTCCCTAATTGAGTGCGCTGCAACTCTCTGGTGCCGAGGGAGGGAATCGAACCCCCACGGCCCTTACGGACCAGCGCATTTTAAGTGCGCTGCGTCTCCCAGTTCCGCCACCCCGGCCCATCGGACCGCTGGACCGCCTCCGACGAAATGGAGGCGGCGAGCGGATTCGAACCGCTGAATAGAGGTTTTGCAGACCTCCGCCTTAACCACTTGGCTACGCCGCCCTTCCAGCCTCTCACGTATATGGAGCGGGAAACGGGATTCGAACCCGCGACCCCAACCTTGGCAAGGTTGTGCTCTACCACTGAGCTATTCCCGCAAAACCCTTGTCAGAGAACCGTTTCGGACTCTAACAAAAGCCTTGAGTTGTGTCAACTTACGGCCGATTGGGCCCCATCGCCACGCAGATATTTCGCCGCCTCTTCCGGGGGAGTCGGATTGATGAAGAAGCCGGTCCCCCACTCGAAACCCGCGACCCGGGTCAGCTTGGGGATGATCTCGAGGTGCCAGTGGAAGTGGTCGAGCGCGGCCGACCGGAGTGGCGCGCTGTGGAGCATCAGATTGTACGGAGGGTCCTCCAGGAAGCCGGTCATGCGCTGGAGCACCCGGCCGACGACCGCGGCCAGCGCCGTGAAGTCCGCCGTGGGCGTCTCCTCGTAGCGGCAACGGTGGACGACCGGCAGCACCCAGGTCTCGAACGGAAAGCGGGGCGCGAAGGGAGCCAGGGCGACGAAGCCCCCCTCGTCGGCGATGAGGCGGCCGCCGTCCTGCCGCTCCTGGCGGATGATGTCGCACCAGATGCACCGCTTCCGGATCCGGAGGTGCTGGAGCGCGCCGCTCAGCTCCTCCTCCACCATGAGGGGCACCACCGGGGTCGCGATGAGCTGCGAGTGCGTGTGCTCGAGCGAGGCCCCGGCCAGCTCGCCGTGGTTCTTGAACACCATCACGTACTGGAGCCGTGGATCCTTGGCCAAATCGAGGATCCGGTCCCGGTAGGCCCGGAACACCTCGGCCAGGTGCGGCACCGGGAGCCGCTCGATCACCGCGTCGTGATCGGGGGACTCGATGACCACCTCGTGGGCCCCCACGCCGTTCATGCGGTCGTAGAGCCCCTCGCCGGTGGGCTCGAGCTCGCCCTCGATGCGCAGGGCGGGGAACTTGTTGGGGACGACGCGGAGGAGCCACCCCGGCCCGTTCGGTCCCCCCGCCCCCGGCCGCAGCGCCCACACCTCCTCGGGCGTCTGCCGCTCCTGCCCGCCGCAGAACGCGCACGGCCCGCCCTTGCGCGGGCGCGGTACCGGCGCGAAGTCCGACGGGCGGCGCGAGCGCTCGGTCGCGATGATCACCCAGCGCCCCACCACGGGATCACGGCGCAGCTCAGGCATGCGGCACCTCTTCCTCCTCGGGACGCGGCTCGCGAGCCAGGAGCGAGGCCAGGGCCTCGGCCACCGCCTTGCCCTCGAAGAGCACCGCGGCCACCTCCTCGCAGATCGGCATGCCGACGCCCACCTCGCGCGCCATGCGTAGCACCGACCGGACGGTGCGGACTCCCTCGGCCACCATCGGGGTGTCGGCCTCCACCCGAGCGAGCGGCCGCCCCCGCGCCACCTCGTGCCCGAGCGCGTGGTTGCGGCTGAGCGTGCCGGTGCAGGTCAGCACCAGGTCGCCCAGTCCCGCGAGTCCGGAGAACGTCGCGGGCTGCGCGCCCACCGCGGTGCCCAGCCGCACGATCTCGGCCAGGCCTCGCGTGATGAGCGCGGCGCGCGCGTTCTCGCCGAGGCCGATCCCGTCCACGAGGCCGGTGGCGATGGCCATCACGTTCTTCACCGCCCCGCCCAGCTCCACCCCCAGCACATCGCGGTTGGTATAGAGGCGCAGGGCGGGCCCGGCCAGCCGCCGCTGGAGCGCCGCCGCCACCGCCTCGTCGGCGCACGCCACCACCAGCGCGGTCGGCCGGCCCTCCGCCACCTCGCGCGCGAACGAGGGTCCCGAGAGCACCGCGACGGGGCGGCCGGGCAGCCGATCCGCGAGCAGCGCCGAGATGCGCCGTCCCGCCCGCGGCTCGAGGCCCTTGGTGGCCGAGACCAGGACCGCGCGCGGGGCGATGTGCGCCGCCACCGCCTCCAACACCGCCTCGACCCCGTGCGAGGGCACCGCGACCAGGACGGTGTCGGCGCCGTCCAGCGCCTCGCCCGCCTCCGCGGTGACCGCAACCGTCCCGGGCAGCCGGCAGCCGGGCAGATACCGCGCGTTCTCGCCGGCCGCGCGCATCGCGCGCGCCACCGCGGCATCGCGGGCCCAGAGACGGACCGGGATCCCGAGCCGGCCCAGGTGGATGGCGAGCGCGGTGCCCCAGCTTCCCGCGCCGATCACGGCCACCGGCGCGCGCGATCCGGCGCCGCCGTCCACCGTTGTGCTCACGCGGCCCGGGTGCGCTCGCCGAGGCGCCGCTCGCTCCCGCTGGCGAGCCGCACGATGTTCTCCCGGTGGCGCCACACGATGATCGCCGCGGTGGCCGCCGCTGCGATCACCGCGTGCCGCGGATAGCCGAGCACGGCGGCGCCGACCGGCAGGCTCACGCATCCCACGATCGACGCCAGCGAGACGTAGCGGAAGAGCGCGGTGACCACGATCCACAGCAGCGCCGCCGGCGCCACCGCCCAGGGCACCACGCCCAGGAAGGCGCCGAGGCCGGTCGCCACGCCCTTGCCACCGTGGAAGCCCAGGAACACCGGCCAGCAGTTGCCGGCCACCGCGGCGACCGCGCCCGCGGAGGCGACCCACGGCTCGATGCCGATGGCCCGCGCCGCGCTCACCGCCAGGTACCCCTTCACGATGTCCCCCACCAGGGTCAGCACCGCCGGCCCGACCCCGAGGGTGCGCAGCACGTTGGTGGCGCCGATGTTGCCGCTGCCGCTGCGGCGGATGTCGGCGCCGCCGGCGGCGCGGGCCACCAGGAAGCCGACCGGGATCGCCCCGATCAGGTAGGCGGCGAGGAGGCCGAGGACGTTCAGGGCCACCGCTCGCGGCTCCGGATCAGGTCCTTGGGATTCGTGTGCAGGAAGAAGCGGTAGAAGTAGTCGGCGCCCGAGATCACGGTGAGGGCCAGCGCGACCCACAGCGTGGCGCGGGACATCAGGTGGAAGGCGGCCAGCTCCGGCGAGACGCCCTTCTCGAGGATCAGCAAGGTGATGGCCACGTACTGCGAGACGGTCTTGGCCTTGCCGAGGGCGGACGCGGGCACCACCGCGCCCATCGAGAGCGCGATCCCGCGCATCCCGGTGACCGCGAGCTCCCGCCCGATGATCACCGATGCCATCCACGCCGCGAGCATGTCCATGTGCACCAGCGACACCAGGGCGGCCGCCACCAGCAGCTTGTCGGCCACCGGGTCGAGGAGCGTGCCGAGCTTCGTGACCTGATTCCAGCGCCGCGCCATCAGGCCGTCGAGCCAGTCGGTGACCGAGGCCGCGACGAAGATGACCGCCGCGATCAGCACGCTGACCCGGGACGACGAGATGAGGAAGACCATGATCGGCGGCACGAGCACGATCCGGAACAGGGTGAGGGCGATCGGGAGGTTCACGCCCCCGTCCTCCGCCGCCCAGGGCTCCCCGTCGCCAGCGCGTCCGGATCCGCCCCCGCCGCCGCGAAGCCGGCGCCGGTGAAGATCGGCACCGCCACGCTGACGTCCTGCCGCAGGCACGCGGCCAGGTCCGCGTCGCGCGCCTGGTGGGACAGGCGGCGGGCCCACAGGGAGTCGGTGGCCAAACGATCCAGGCGGCCCGCGTAGTGGCGCCCGAGCGCGACGGCGGCGGCCGCTCCTCCCGCGAGCTCGGCGGGCCCGAGGGCGGCGATCAGCAGGCCGGCGCACACCCCGTCCTCCAGCGAGAAAGCCCCGTTGTCTCCCGCGCACAGGATCGTCACGTCCCGCCCCTGCCCGCGGGCCCACGCCGCGGCCGCGCTGACGTTGGTGAGCGCGGCCAGGGCCGCGGCCGCCCCCTCGGTCGCTCGCATCATGGCCGCGGTCCCGTTGGTGGTGGTCAGGACGACGGTCCGGCCCTCCACCCGCTCGCGGACGAACTCGTCGGGGGAGTTGCCGAGGTCGAAGCCGGGGATGGGGTGGCCGCCGCGCTCGCCGGCCAGCAGCACGCCCGCACCGTCGCGCCGGGCCAGGGCCGCCGCCTCGTCCGGCACCGGAACGATCAGGGCGCAGCCCTGATCGCAGGCCGCCACCGCGGCGCTGGTGGCGCGCAGCACGTCGATGGCCAGCACGCTGCGGCCGGAGACGGGGGCGTCGGCGAACTCGGAGGGGCTCAGCGCCACGTGCACCCGCATCACGTGAGCGGGCACACCTAGCGGTCGCGGTCCCGCAGGGCCCGGATCTTCAGGCGGAGCGCGTTGAGGTTGATGAAGCCCTCGGCGTCGCGCTGCCGGTAGACCTGGTCCGCCTCGAAGGTGACGAAGTCGGTGCGGTAGAGGGAGCGCGGCGACTTCCGCCCCGCCACCGTCACCGTGCCCTTGTAGAGCTTGAGCCGCACGGTCCCGGTCACGTCCCGCTGGACCTGATCGATGAGCTGCTGCACCGCCTCGCGCTCGGGGCTGAACCAGAAGCCGTAGTAGATCATCTCCGCGTAGTGCGGGATCAGCGAGTCGCGCAGGTGCAGGACCTCGCGATCGAGGGTGAGCGACTCGAGCGCGCGGTGGGCCGCGTGCAGGATGGTGCCGCCCGGCGTCTCGTAGACGCCGCGCGACTTCATGCCCACGAAGCGGTTCTCGACCAGATCGACCCGGCCGATGCCGTGCTCGCCGCCCAGGCGGTTCACCGTCTCCAGCAGCGCGGCGGGCGAGAGCCGGCGGCCGTCCACCGCCACCGGGTTGCCGGCCTCGTAGTCCAGCTCGACGTAGACCGGCACGTCGGGCGCCGACTCCGGGGCGTTGGTGAGGAGGAACATCTTGGGCGGCGGCTCGTTCCACGGATCCTCCAGGATGCCGCCCTCGAAGGAGATGTGGAACAGGTTGCGGTCGGTCGAGTATGGCCGCTCCGCGGTCACCGGCACCGGGATGTCGTGGCGCCGGGCGAAGTCCATGAGGGCGGTGCGGGAGTTGAGGTCCCACTCCCGCCAGGGCGCGATCACGGTGAGCTCGGGGGCGAGCGCGGCGTAGGTGAGCTCGAAGCGCACCTGGTCGTTGCCCTTGCCGGTGGCCCCGTGGCTCACCGCGTCCGCGCCTTCCTTGCGGGCGACCTCCACCTGGGCCTTGGCGATGAGCGGCCGCGCGATCGACGTGCCCATGAGGTAGGTGCCCTCGTAGACCGCGTTGGCCCGCAGCATGGGGAACACGAAATCGCGCACGAACTCTTCCCGCAGGTCCACGATGTGCACCGACGACGCGCCGGTGCGGAGGGCCTTCTCCCGGATCGGGATCAGCTCTTCCCCCTGCCCCAGGTCGGCGCAGTAGGCCACCACCTCGCAGCGGTAGGTCTCGATGAGCCAGCGCAGGATCACCGAGGTGTCGAGGCCTCCGGAATACGCGAGCACCACCTTCTTGACCGTCTTGGGCCTGGCGGTGCCGGTCACGATTGGCCCCCGCCCAGCAGGTTCAGGATGATCGCCTTCTGTACGTGCAGGCGGTTCTCGGCCTGCTCCAGGATCAGGCTGCGCGGGCCGTCCAGGACCGCATCGGTGATCTCCTCCCCGCGGTGGGCGGGCAGGCAGTGCATGACCAGCGCGTCGGCGGGCGCGAAGGCGAGGAGCCGGTCGTTGACCTGGTAGCGCTGGAACGCCTCCAGCCGCCGCTCCCGATCGCCTTCCTGCCCCATGCTGATCCAGGTGTCGGTGTAGACCACGTCCGCGTCCTCGAGCGCCTCGGGGGCCTCGGTGGTGAGCCGGATCCGCCCGCCCAGCTCGCGGCACGCCTCCAGCACGCGGGCGTCCGGCGCGTAGCCGGGTGGGGTGGCCACCACCGCGCTGCTGCCGAGCATGGAGCCCAGCAGCAGGAGGGAGTTGCACACGTTGTTGCCGTCGCCCACCCAGGCCAGCCGCAGCTTGCCCAGGTCCATCCCGCGCTCCCACAGCGTGAAGAAGTCGGCGAGGGCCTGACACGGGTGCTCGAGGTCGGACAGGCCGTTGATGACCGGGATCGAGGCGTGCTCGGCCAGCTCCTCGAGCGTGCGATGGGAGAACACGCGGGCCGCGATGCCGTCGACCCAGCGCGAGAGGTTGCGGGCCACGTCGGGCACCGACTCGCGCTTGCCCATCCCGATCTCCTGCGCGGTCAGGTACACCGCGGCCCCGCCCACCTGGGTCATCGCCACCTCGAAGGTGACGCGCGTGCGGAGCGACGGCTTCTCGAAGATCAGGGCCAGGGTGCGTCCGGGGAGCGGAGTCGACCGGTCGCGCGCCTTGGTCCGGGCCTTCAGGTCGGCGATCTGCGCGAACAGGCGCGGCAGGTCCTCGCGCGCGAGGTCCCGGATCGAGAGGAAGTGCTTCACTTCGCGAAGCCGGCCAGGGCCTGGTCGATGATCTCCACCCCGCGCCTGATCGAGGCCTCGTCCACCACGAGGGGCGGCGCCAGGCGCAGGGTGTTGTCGCCCGCGCTCAGCAGCAGGAGGCCCCGCTGGCGGCACGCGGTGATGACGTCCGCCACCGGCGGCACCAGGTCCATGCCCACGAGGAGGCCGCGTCCGCGCACCGCGGTGGCGACCTTCGGGTGCTTGGCGCGCAGGGCGTCGAGCTGCTCGCGCAGCGCACGGCCCATGGTCGCCGCCCGCTCGGGCAGCCGCTCCTCCATGAGGGTGGTGAAAACGGTGAGGCCCACCGCGGTGGCGAACGGATTGCCGCCGAAGGTGGAGCCGTGGGTGCCGGGCGTGAACGCGGAGGCCACCGACTCGGTGGCCAGGGTGGCCCCGATCGGCACCCCGTTGGCGAGGGCCTTGGCCAGGGTCATGATGTCGGGCTCGATGCCCGCGTGCTCGTAGGCCCAGAGGCGGCCGGTGCGGCCCATGCCGGTCTGGATCTCGTCGACCACCAGCAGGACGCCCGCCTCGTCGCACAGCTTGCGCAGGCCCGGCAGATAGCCGTCGTCCGGGATGTTGACTCCGCCCTCTCCCTGGATCGGCTCCACCATGACCGCGGCGGTGCGGCTGTCGATGGCCCGCTCCACCGCGCGCAGGTCGTTGAAGGGCACGTACTTGAATCCGCCCGGCAGCGGCTCGAAGCCGTGGTGGTACTTCTCCTGCGCGGTGGCGGTCACGGTGGCGAGAGTGCGGCCGTGGAACCCGCCGCGCATCGTGATGATGTCGCCGCGGTCGCTGGCCCCGTGCTCCTTGGCCCACTTGCGCGCGAGCTTGATCGCGGTCTCGTTGGCCTCGGCTCCCGAGTTGGAGAAGAAGACGCGATCGGCGAAGGAGTGGTCGCAGAGCAGCTTGGCCAGCTGCGTCTGCTGCGGGATGTAGAAGAGGTTGGAGACGTGGAGCAGCGTGGCCGCCTGCTCCCGCATGGTCCCCACCACCTTGGGATGGCTGTGGCCGAGCGCGGTGACCGCGATGCCGCCGGTGAAGTCGAGGTACTCCTTGCCGTCGCTGTCCCACACCCGCACCCCGTCGCCGCGCACCAGGACCACCGGGTTGCGCTTGGCGGTGTACATCAGGTGCTTGTCGGACCACTCCATCAGCGTCTTCGTGTCGGTCATGTCCGAGAGCCTTTCGGGCTGCTACCGTCGCCTTTCCTCAAATGCGCTCGCCTCGCCTGTCGGCTGCGGCTCACAAGACTGTCCAATCCGCTCGCCTCGCCTGTCGGCTGCGGCTCACAAGACAATCTCGGTCCCGATGCCCTCCTTGGTGAGGACCTCGAGGAGGATCGCGTGGGGCACGCGGCCATCGATGATGTGGGCCTTCTGGGCTCCGCCGGTCAGGGCGCGCAGCGACGACTCGACCTTGGGCAGCATGCCGCCGTCGATCACGCCCGCCTTGATCAGCCGCTCCGCCTCCCGCTTGGTGAGCGTCGAGACCAGGTGCCCGTCGTCTCCGTTGATCCCGGTCACGTCGGTCAGGTGGATGAGCTTTTCCGCCAGCAGCGCGGCGGCCACGTCGCCCGCCACCAGGTCCGCGTTGATGTTGTAGGTCTCGCCCGCGTCGCCCACCCCCACCGGCGCGATCACCGGGATGAAGCCGCCCTCCTCCAGCAGTCGGATCGGCTCCGGGTTCACCGACTCCACCTCGCCCACGAGCCCGATGTCGGCGGAGGTCCCGTCCGGCAGCCGGTGGAGCCGCTTGCGGGCCCGCAGCAGACTGGCGTCCTTGCCGGAGAGACCCACCGCACGGCCCCCGTGCAGGTTGATGAGCCCGACGATCTCCTTGTTGATCTTGCCGACGAGGACCATCTCCACGATCTGCACCGTCTCCTCGTCGGTGACGCGCATGCCCCCCACGAAGCGGGGCTCCTTGCCCAGGCGCTTCATGAGGGCGCCGATCTGGGGACCGCCGCCGTGGACGATCACCGGCCGGATCCCGACCAGCCGGAGCAGCAGCACGTCCTTGGCGAACTGCTCCTTGAGGTCCGCCTGCTCCATGGCCGCGCCGCCGTACTTGATCACGAGCGTCTTGCCCTGGAAGGCGCGGATGTACGGCAGCGCCTCGATCAGGATCTCGGCGCGCTGGACCAGCTCGGGGTTCGCCATCGTGCGCTGTCCGTTCCCTATAAGATGTAGCGGGAGAGGTCCTCGTCCTTCACCACGTCGGCCAGGTGCGCCGTCACGTAGTCCGCGTCGATCACGAGCTCCTGCCCACTCATGTCGGGCGCGTCGAAGGAGACGTCCTCCAGGAGCCGCTCCATCACCGTGTAGAGCCGCCGGGCCCCGATGTTCTCCGCTCGCTGGTTGACGGTGGACGCGATGTCCGCGATCGCCTCGATGGCGTCCGGCGTGAAGCGCACCGTCACCCCTTCGGTCCGCAGCAGCTCCACGTATTGCCTCGTCAGGGCGTTCCGAGGCTCGCTCAGAATGCGGATAAAATCCTGCCTCGTCAAGGGCTCCAGCTCCACCCGGATCGGAAACCGGCCCTGCAGCTCCGGGATCAGGTCGGACGGCTTCGCCACGTGAAAGGCCCCCGCCGCGATGAACAGGATGTGGTCGGTGCGGACGAGGCCGTACTTGGTGGCCACCGTGGAGCCTTCCACGATGGGCAGGAGGTCCCGCTGCACGCCTTCGCGGGAGACGTCCGGTCCCCGGCCGCCCTCCCGCCCCGCGATCTTGTCGAGCTCGTCGAGGAAGATGATCCCCGACTGCTCCACCCGGCGGATCGCCTGCGCCACCGCCTCGTCGACGTCGACCAGCTTCTGGGCCTCCTCCTGAGCCAGGAGCCGGCGGGCCTCCGCGACCTTGACCCGGCGGCGCCGGGTCCGGCCGGGCAGCAGGTTCGACAGCATGTCCTTGAGGTTGATCCCGATCTCCTCCATCCCCTGGCCGGGCAGCACCTCGAGCATCGGGCCCTGCGCCTGCACGTCCATCTCGATGGAGCGGTCGTCGAGCCGGCCGGCCCGCAGCTGGGCCCGCAGCTTCTCCCGGGTCGCGTCGCGGGACGCCTCCGGGGAGACCTCCTCCAGGGTGCCGCTCACGAACTCCCCCGCGCGGCGCGGCAGCAGCAGGTCGAGCAGGCGCTCCTCGGCGAGGCTCTCCGCGCGCTCGCGCACCGCGGCCGCCATCTCCGCCTTCACCATGGTGACGCCCAGCTCGGTGAGATCGCGGATCATCGACTCCACGTCGCGCCCCACGTAGCCCACCTCGGTGTACTTGGAGGCCTCCACCTTGAGGAACGGGGCCTGGGCCAGCTTGGCGAGCCGCCGCGCGATCTCGGTCTTCCCGACCCCGGTGGGCCCGATCATGATGATGTTCTTGGGCGCCACCTCGTCCCGCAGCTCGGGAGGCAGGTTCTGGCGGCGCCACCGGTTGCGGAGCGCGATCGCCACCGCGCGCTTGGCCTTGTGCTGTCCCACGATGTAGCGGTCCAGCTCGGAGGTGATCTGGATCGGCGTGAGGCCGGTGGTGCCGTCCATCAGAGCGTGAGCACCGTGATGCGGTCGTTGGTGTAGACGCAGATGCCGGAGGCGATGCGGAGCGCCTGCTCCGCGATCTCGGGCGCCTCCAGCTGCGAGTGGGCGCAGAGGGCCCGCGCGGCGGCCAGCGCGTAGGGTCCGCCCGAGCCGATGCCGACCAGCCCGTCGTCCGGCTCGATCACGTCGCCGGTGCCGGAGAGGATGAACGTCGCGTCCGCATCCGCCACCGCGAGCAGCGCCTCCAGACGGCGGAGCACCCGGTCCATGCGCCATTCCTTGGCCAGCTCCACCGCCGCGCGCGGCAGGTTGCCCCGGAACTCCTCGAGCTTCGCCTCGAAGCGCGCGAACAGCGTGAAGGCGTCCGCCGCCGCCCCCGCGAAGCCGGCCAGCACCCGGTCGTGGTACACCTTCCGGACCTTGCGCGCGCCCGCCTTCATGATGGTCTGCCCCACCGACACCTGCCCGTCGCCCGCGACCGCCACCCGGCCACGGTGCCGCACGGAGACCACGGTGGTGGCGTGGATCGGGCCGGAGCGGGGAGACGTCATCGCGCTGGGATGGATCCTTTCAGGTCGCCCGGGGATGGGCCGCATCGTACACCCGCATCAGGTGCTCCGCGCTCACGTGCGTGTAGCGCTGCGTGGTGGAGAGCCGGCTGTGGCCGAGCAGCTCCTGGATCAGGCGGAGGTCGGCTCCCTCGCCCAGCATGTGGGTGGCGAAGCTGTGGCGCAGGGTGTGCGGGGTCACGCGCTGGCCGAGCCCCGCCCGGCGGGCCATGCGCTTGACGATCCGGTGGGCGCTCCGGGTGGTGAGCCGGCCGCCCCGGGCGTTCTGGAACAGGGGGCCGCGCCGGCGACCGCGCAGGGCCAGATGGGCGGCCAGGGCCTCGAGCGCGGTCTCGCCGACCGGCACGACGCGCTCCTTGGCGCCCTTGCCGACCACGCGCACGGTGCGCCGGGCCTCGTCGAGGTCGTCGAGGTCGAGGCCGCAGGCCTCGGCGACCCGGAGGCCGCTGGCGTAGAGGAGCTCCACCAGCGCCCGGTCCCGCGTCCCCGCCGGGCCCGGCGGCGGGGCCGCGTCGAGCAGGTGCGTGGCCTCGTCCTTGGGCAGGAACGAGGGCAGGCGGCGGCCGAGGCGCGGGCTGCGGACCTGACGGGCCGGGTTGCCCTCCACCATCCCGCGTCGGGCCATGAAGCGAAAGCAGCTCCGCACGGCGGCCAGCTTGCGCGCGACGGTGGCCTTGGAGAGGCGCCGCTGGTGCAGTCGGGCGAGATAGGCGCGCACCGCGCGCGAGTCCGCCTCCGCGAACCCGCCGAGACCCTCCTCGACGAGGAACCGCGTGAACTCGACGAGATCGGTGGCGTAGCCGCGGAGGGTGTGCGGGGAGGCGCCCCGCTCCACGGCCAGATACTGGAGGAACGAGGCCGCCGCCCGGTCCATCGTCGCCCTCAGGCGACCGTGGGGGCCACTTCCTGCCGGTACCCGCACTCCTCGCGGACGCACTGCCGCGTGATCTTGCCGCCCCGCGCGATGCGCTCGGTCACGAACGCCGCCCCGCACTTCGGGCACGGCTCGGACACCGGGCGGGTCCACAGCGCGAACGTGCAGGTGGGATAGTTGGTGCACGCGTAGAAGGTCTTGCCCTTGCGGGTGCGCTTCTCCACCAGCTGGCCCCCGCAGCTGGGCTGCGGGCACGTGATGCCGAGGGTCACCGGCTTGGTGGTCTTGCACTCCGGATAGCCCGAGCAGGCGATGAACTTGCCGAAGCGGCCGTGCTTGATGACCATGGGCCGGCCGCAGGTCGGGCAGATCTCGTCGGTGGACTCGTCGGCGGGACGCTCGCGCCCACCGCTCATGTCCTTGGTGAACTTGCAGTCGGGGTAGCCGGAGCAGGCCAGGAAGCGGCCGAAGCGCCCCCATTTCTCGAGGAGCGGCTTGCCGCACTCCGGACACGCCTGCCCGGCGTCGATGCCGACCTTCACGTTGTCCATCTTCTTGCCCGCGGCCTTGAGGTCGCGCGCGAACTGCTTGTAGAAGGCCTCCACCGTCTTCACCCAGTCCGAGTCGCCCTCCTCGATCTTGTCGAGCGACTCCTCGAGCTGGGCCGTGAACTCGACGTCCATGATCTCCGGAAAGTGCGGCACCAGCATGTCGGTGACCTGGATGCCGAGGTCGGTCGGGAAGAGCGTGCCCCGATCGCGGCGCACGTACCCGCGGTCCTGGATGGTGCCCAGGATCTGGGCGTACGTGGAGGGCCGGCCGATCCCCCGCTCTTCCAGCGTCTTGACCAGCGAGGCCTCGGTGTAGCGCGGCGGCGGCTGCGTGAAGTGCTGCTTGGGATCGAGCGCCAGCAGCTTCAGCACCTCGCCCACCTCGAGGGGCGGCACCACCGCCTCCTGCTCCTCCTCGGGCTGCTCCTCGGTGGCCTCGCGCGACTCCACGTACACCGCGGTGAACCCGGGGAACTTGAGGGTGGAGCCCTGCGCCCGGAACACGCACTCCCCGGCCTGGATGTCGGCGGCCACCGTGTCGTACACCGCGGGCAGCATCTGGCTGGCCAGGAAGCGCTCCCAGATGATGCGGTAGAGCGCGAGCTGGTCCTTGGTGAGGAAGCGGGCCAGCACCTTGGGCTCCCGCGCCACCGAGGTCGGGCGCACCGCCTCGTGCGCCTCCTGCGCGCTCTTCTTGGCCTTGTAGGTGGGCGGCGCGTCCGGCAGGTACTCCCGGCCGAGGCGCCCGGCCACCCACTCGCGCGCCTCCTCCTGGGCCTCGGCGGCGACCCGCACCGCGTCGGTGCGCATGTAGGTGATGAGACCGACCGCGCCCTCCTCGCCCAGCTCGACGCCCTCGTAGAGCTGCTGCGCCAGCATCATGGTCTTCTTGGCGCTGAAGTGTAGCTTGCGGCTCGCGTCCTGCTGCAGCGTCGAGGTGATGAACGGCGGGGCCGGGTTCCGGCGGCGCTCGCCGCGGTTCACCGACTTCACGGTCCAGGCCTGGCCGTGGAGCGCCGTCATCACCGCCATGGTGGCGGCCTCGTCGGGCAGCTCCGCCTTCTGCCCGCGGACCTCCTTCAACGTCGCGGTGAAGTCGGGCGGGTTCTTCCCCCGGAGCCGGGCGCGGAGCGACCAGTACTCCACCGGCACGAAGGCCGCGATCTCGCGCTCCCGCTCCGTGATGAGGCGCACCGCCACCGACTGCACGCGGCCCGCGGAGAGGCCGCGCCGGATCTTCTCCCAGAGCAGCGGCGAGAGCTTGTAGCCCACCAGCCGATCCAGCACCCGCCGCGCCTGCTGCGCGTTGACCCTGTTGGTGTCGATCTTGCCGGGGTGCTGGAAGGCCGCCTTCACCGCCCGCTCGGTGATCTCGTTGAACATGATGCGGTGGGTCTTGCTCTTGCTGATCCCGAGCTCCTGGGCGAGGTGCCACCCGATGGCCTCGCCCTCCCGGTCGGGGTCGGTCGCGATGTAGAGGGCGTCGACCTTCTCGGCCGCCTTCTTCAGCTCGTCGAGGACCTTCTTCTTGGCCGGCAGCACCCTGTACTCCGGCTTGAAGCCCTTCTTCTCGTCCACGCCGAGCTTGGACTTGGGCAGGTCGCGCACGTGCCCCATCGAGGCCTTGACGACGTACTTCGAGTCCAGATACTTCTGGATCGTCTTGACCTTGGTGGGTGACTCGACCACCACCAGATTTCGCTTCGCCGCCACCCGCGCCGCCTCCTATCCCCGTCCCACGCGAACGAACCGTTTGCCTTCGATCTGCCGCACCCGCCCCTCGAGCTCCAGGTCCAGCAAGGCCGCCGAGACCGGACCGGCGGCGAGCCCGCTGCGCTCGATGACGTGGTCGATCTCGAGCGGGTCCTCGCCCAGCAGCGCCAGCACCCGCCGGCTCGCGGCGCTCGTCGGGCCGTCCCCATCGTCCCGCCCGGAGCCGGTCCGCCCCGCGGCCTCGACGCGCGGCCGCGTGTCGAGGCGCGCCTTCCAGCGTTCGGGCAGCGCCCCGGCCACGTCCTCCCAGCCGAGCGCGAGCGCGGCACCGTCCTGGATGAGCCGGTTCGCCCCGCGACTCTCCGCCGCGGTCACGCGGCCGGGCACCGCCAGCACCTCGCGTCCCAGCTCGGCGGCGAGCCGCGCGGTGATCAGCGAGCCGCTGCGCTCCGCGGCCTCGACCACCACCACCGCCAGCGACAGCCCCGCGATCACCGCATTGCGCGTGGGGAAGTGGTGCGGCAGGGGCGGCGTCCCGGGCGCGAACTGGGAGAGCAGCGCGCCGTGCGCGACGATCTGCTCGGCGAGGCGCGCGTTCTCCGGCGGATACACCACGTCCACGCCGCAGCCGAGCACCGCCAGGGTGCGTCCGCCCACCCGGAGCGCCCCGCGGTGCGCGGCGGTGTCGATGCCGCGCGCGAGCCCGCTCACGATGGTGGCGCCGCGCGCGGCCAGATCGGCGGCCAGCGTCTCCGCCACCTCGAGCCCGTACGGCGTGGCCCGGCGCGAACCGACCACCGCGATGGCCAGCGCGTCCCGCTCCGCGAGCGTGCCGCGCACGTGGAGCGTCTCCGGCGCCGCCGGCAGCCCGCGCAGGTGCACGGGATACTCCGCATCGTCGCGCGTGAGCGCGCGCGCGTTCGCCGGATCGCGCCCTGTCGTGTCGCGGATACGCTCTGGTGTCACGTTTCCTCCCGCCTCGCGCTCTTGGGATGTCCCGAGCGAGTCGTGCGTTTCAGTATAGCGGACGAGGCAGGTCGGTCAACAAACGGGCGTCACCGGGGGTTCCGGCCCGCCGGACCGAGCGAGGCGAGCAGCGCGCGCGCCTGGGTGGCCGCGTCGGACTTCGGATGCGCGCGCACGACCTGCTCCCAGGTCTCGCGCGCGTGCGGCACGTCATGCAGCGCGCGGTAGCACATGCCGACCTTGAGCAGCGCCTCCGGCACCGTCTGGCTCTGCGGATACAGATCGGGAACCTTCTGGAACTCGACGAGCGCCTGGTTGAAGTCGCGCTGGCGATAGTACGCTTCGCCGATCCAGTACTGCGCGCTCGACGCGAGCGGATGCCGCGGGAACTTGTCGATGAGCTCGGTGAACTCGAGCACCGCCTGCCCGTGCTCGTCGGCGCGGAAGCTCGTCATCGCGGTGGCGTAGAGCTTCTCCGGCGACGAGTCCTTGCTCGTGGGCGCGGTCGGCCGGGTCGGCGCGGGCGCGGGCACGGCGAGCGCGGCGACCTTCTGGTTCGTCTCGTCGAGCGCGGAGCGCAGCGAGCGGAGCGCGGTGTCCTGCTGCTGCAGCGCGCTCTTGAGCTGGTCCCGCTCCTGGGCCTGGGCCTTGGTCTCCCCCACCAGGAACGCGGCCTGCGCGTCCAGGGCCTTCAGCTCGCCGGAGAGCCGCCCCACCTCCTGGCCGAGCTGGGCCTGCCCCTTCTTGAGGTCCTCCACCTGCTTCACGAGCGCCGCCATCTCCGCCTCGCGCCGGGCCTTCTCTCCGGTGCCACAGCCGCCGACCGCCCCGGCCAGGACCGCCACGGCGGCGACCATCGCCGCGCTCACCCCTCGGTCAGGCCACATCCACATGCCTCCGACCGTAGCACCGGCGTTTTTGAAAAGTCAATTTTGACGAGAGTTTGTCAGGCATCTGGCCTTCTGGACCCGGATGCCGGGCATGGGCCGGCTGCGCGGGGGGCCCTAGAGGGTGGCCCGCAGGAGCAGGACCTTCACGGGCCCGTCGACCGGGATGGTGGTGTCGCCGGGCACGATGGCGAGGCCGTCGGCGGCGACCATCGAGCGCAGGACCCCCGAGCTCTGGGTGCCGGTGAGGCGGGCCCGGTAGCCGTCGTCGGTCGGCGTCAGGGTCACCCGCAGGTACCCGCGCCGCCGGTCGGGATTCCGGATCGCCTCCTGAGCGCGGGCGGTGACGACGGGGCGATGCAGGCGGCGGTGGCCGGCCATGCGCAGGATCGCCGGCCGGACGAACAGCTCGAAGGTCACCATCGCGGAGACGGGGTTGCCGGGCAGCGCGAAGGCCGCGACCGCGCTCTTGCCGTCCTGCGGGATCGTGGAGAACGCGATGGGCTTGCCCGGGCGCATGTCGACCAGCCAGAGGTGCTGCTCGGCCCCCAGGCGCGTGAGCGCGTCCTTGACGAAGTCGTGCTCCCCGACCGACACACCGGCGGACGAGATGAGGACGTCGCAGCCGAGCCCCCAGCGGAACCGCTCCTCGATGTCCCCGAGACGGTCGCCCGCGATACCGAGACCGACCGGCACCGCCCCCGCCTCCAGCACCTGGGCGAACAGCGAATAGCTGTTGGAGTTCGGGATCTGGCCGGGCCCCACCGGCGTGCCGAGATCGACCAGCTCGTCGCCGGTGGACAGGATGCCGACGCGCGGCCGCCGGATCACGCTCACCGGGTTGCGCCCGACGGTGGCGAGGAGGCCCACGTCGGCGGCGCTCAGCACGCGCCCGGAGTCCAGCACGTGGTCGCCGCGCCGCATGTCCTCGCCGCGGGGACGGACGAAGTCGCCCGCCGGCACCGGCCGCGGCACCAGGAGCGTGCTCCCCTCCACCCGAACGTCCTCTTGCGGGATGACCGCGTCCGCACGCTCGGGGAGCGGGGCGCCGGTGAAGATGCGGAAGGCCTCCCCCGGTCCGAGCGGGCGCTCCGCCATCGCGCCCGCCGGGACGCGGCCGCTCACCGTGAGCCGTGCGGGCGCCGAGGCGCTCGCGCTCCGCGTGTCCCCGCTCCGCAGGGCGTAGCCGTCCATGGAGGAGGCCGGCCACGGGGGCATGTCGAGCGGGCTCTCGACGTCCTCGGCGAGCACGCGCCCGAGCGCGCGGGTGAGCGGCACGCGCTCGTCGCCCAGCACCGACACGCGGGACAGGATGCGGTCGAGCGCTTCCTCGACGGAGATCACGCCCGTATTCTACCGCGGGCCCCGGAGGGCCCGGGCCGCTACTTGGACAGGCTCAGGATCGGATTGTGCCGGGCGAGGTACCAGTTGCGGCTCAGCACGAACAGGGCGAAGAATCCGAGGGTGATCAGCACCTCGACGATGCCGTAGGGGATTTCGGTGCGCTTCAACGAGACCGACACCACGAGCACGCGCTCGAAGAAGATGGCGATCCACCCCATCCAGAGGATCACCTTCAGCACCTGGTGCCGCGTGGGCGGCCGCCCGGTGAGGCGCCTGAGCAGGTAGGAGAACGGGATCAGCCAGCCCACGATGAAGATCGCCCACGCCAGGTAGGCCCACGGCTGATTGAGGAACCCGCGCACGAAGAAGCGGGTCTCGAGCGGCACGTTGCCGTACCAGATGATGAGGTACTGCGAGAAGAAGAAGTACATCCACACGATGCTGAGCGAGAACGTGAGCTTGGTGACGTCCTGGATGGCCTTGGGCCCGATCGAGGTGATCCCCCGCTCGTTGTAGCGCAGGGTCAGGTAGGTGACGAGGCCGAACCCGGTGTACATCGAGCTGACCACGTAGTAGCCGCCCAGCAGGCCGCTGTACCACAGCGGATCCAGCGACATGATGAGGTCGAAGCCCCACAGGGACAGCACCACCACGTACAGGATCAGCATGATGGTGCTGAGCCGCATCAAGCGGTCGTTGCCCACCTCGGCCTCGACCCCGGCCCGGTCCGCCGCGAAGACCGCGGTGGCATACCGCATGGCGACCCAGTAGAGCAGCAGGACCCCGATGCCGATCCGGAGGGCCATGAACGGCACGTTGAGCCAGACCGCCTTGGCGGGCAGCGGCTCGGTGACCCAGGGATACAGCACCGCCCGCCCCGCGAAGAGGATCACGAACAGGATGAAGGAGACGGGCAGGAAGCCGGCGGTGGTGAGGGCGATGCGCTTGATGGACGGCGACCACCGCCCCTCCGTGACCTGTACCATCCCCGCGATGGCGGGGCCGGTGATGGCCAGGCTCGACCAGAACAGCAGGTTGATCAGGTAGATGCTCCAGGTCCGCAGGGGATTGCCCTGGGTGATGCCGTAGAGGAAGGCGACCACGCCCAGGACGGCGAGGAGCAGCAGGAGCGGCCGCGGCGGAGTGTTCGACGTCGTCATTTCTTGGCCAGCGTCCTCACGTAGTTGACCACCGACCACCGCTCCTCGGGCGTGAGCGCCTCGCCGTAGGACGGCATCACCGCCCCGCCCACGCTCAGGTAGCTCTCCCAGTAGCCGTCGGTGCGAACCTTGTGCAGCTCCGGGTTCGTGAGGTCGGCGGGAGGCACGAACTTGGTGGACACGGGCCCGTCGCCCTTGCCGCTGGTGCCGTGGCACGGCGTGCAGTAGATCGCGAAGAGCTCCCCGCCCCGCTCCACCGACTGCGGGGTGGCCGGCACCGGGTTCCGCCGCATCGCCGCCGCGTCGCGCTCGGCCGGCGAGTAGTACAGCTGCCCGCCGTTGCGGGGCACGCTGCCGGGCGGCATGCGGTAGGCGGCCTCCCCGGGCATCACCCGCTGGGTGTGGAACATGTCGGTCTGCCACCAGTGGACGACGTTCAGGCCCAGCCAGCCGCCGAACGCCCCCACCACGAGCAGGCAGAGGACGAAGACGTACTTCATCATCGCCGGACCTCCTCGGCGCCGGCCGTGGACAGCACCGAGCTCACGGACTCCACCGCCTCCGGCGGACAGGAGACCGCGACGCCGAATCGATCCAGCGTGAACCGGGCGTCATAGGTCGCCGACGGCTTGAACTTCGGCAGGTGTCCCAGCACCAGGATGGCGAGCGCGCTCGCCAGACCGCCGAAGAGGATCGTCAGCTCGAACGCGATGATGACGAAGGGCGGGATGGAGACCACCGCCTTGCCGCCGGTCAGGAGCTCCCACTTGAGCGACGTCCAGATGGTGAGGAAGAAGCCGGTGGCGGTCCCGGTGAGACCGCCGATCAGCGTGAAGAGCCGGACCGCGGACAGCGGTCGGACCTTCTCGACTTCCTCCTCGATCTCCTCGACCGGGACCGGGGTGTAGACGGTCAGGTCCCCGAATCCCTTGGCGCGCAGGTCGCGGATGGCCTGCAGCGTGGTGTCGACGTGGGCGAACACCCCGAGGACGCTGGCGGTCGCCATCTCAGTGATGCCCTCCGTGGGCGCCGTGCTTGAGGGGGTGCGGCAGGACCTCCTTGACCTCCACGATCGACAGCGACGGCATCACCCGGATGAATCCCAGGAAGAGCAGGAAGAACCAGGCGAAGGAGGCCACCGTGATGGTGCTGTCCACCAGCCGGGGGAGGAAGATCCCCCAGGTGTACGGGTAGAAGTCGTAGCCCAGGCCGGGGACGATGATGTTGAAGCGCTCGAGCCACATGCCGATGAGCACGAAGATCGAGACCACGTAGAGGATCACGAGGTTCGTGCGGGCCTTGCGCCAGAACAGGATGAGCGGGATCAGCGAGTTGCAGACGTACTGCAGCCAGAACGTGTACTTGTAGGCCTTGAAGGCCCGCGCGAAGAGCGACGCCCGCTCGAAGTGCTCGCCGCTGTACCACGCGGTCCCCGCCTCGCAGATGTAGAAGTAGGTCAGGACCAGGCTGGTCACCAGGGTCAGCTTCGCCATCGCGTCCAGGTGCCGGTCGGTGATGTAGGCGTGCCAGCCGAACACCGCCCGCATGGGGATGATGAGGATCAGCACCATCGCGAAGCCGGAGAAGATCGCGCCGTCGACGAAGAAGGGCGCGAACAGGCTCGAGTGCCAGCCCGGGACCAGCGCCATCGCGAAGTCGAAGGACACCACGCTGTGCACGGACAGCACGAGGGGGGTCGCGAGGGCGGCCAGGAGCCCGTAGGCGCGCCGGTAGTGCCGCCACTGGGAGTCGCTGCCCTCCCAGCCGAGCGCGCACACCGCGTAGATCTTCCGCTTGAGCCCGGTGGAGCGGTCGCGGATCGCCGCGATGTCGGGCACCAGGCCCACGATGAAGAACACCACGCTGATCGTGAGGTACGTCGAGATGGCGAAGACGTCCCAGATCAGGGGCGACTTGAAGTTCGGCCAGAGGTAGCGCTGGTTCGGATAGGGCAGCAGCCAGTAGGCGAACCACATGCGGCCGACGTGGATGAGCGGGAACAGGCCCGCGGTCATGACCGCGAACACCGTCATCGCCTCCGCCCCCCGGTAGATGGAGGTGCGCCACCTGGCCCGGAACAGGTAGAGGATGGCCGAGATCAGGGTCCCGGCGTGCCCGATACCGATCCAGAAGACGAAGTTCGTGATGTAGAGCGCCCACATCTGCGGGGTGCGGATGCCGGCGACACCCAGGCCGACCCAGATCTGCCACGCCCACGCCGCCACGCCGCAGGCGAGGATCAGGGCGACCAGGGTCATCCATGCGAAGTAGGTGTTGCCCGCGCTCAGCAGCGTGCGGTCGACGTCGCGGTTGACGTCGGCCCACGTGGCCTGGGCGGTGCCGGCCGGCGGCGCGCTCACGCCTCGTGTCCTCCCGCGGACTGGGGACGAGCGCCCTCGGGCTCCTTCCGCACCACCTTCTTCAGGTAGGTCAGGCTGGAGCGGGTCCCGATCTCGCCCAGCACGTGATATCCCCGCGGGGAGAGCGAGAGCTTCGAGGTCTCGAAGCTCGGGTCCTTCAAGTTACCGAAGGTGATGGCCCGCGTGGGGCAGGTCTGCTGGCAGGCGGTCTGCATGTCTCCGTCCTTCACCGGGCGCCCGCTGTCCCGCGCCGCCGCCTTCGCCGCGACGATGCGCTGCAGGCACATCGTGCACTTCTCCATCACCCCGGCTTCGCGGACGGTCACGTCCGGGTTGAGCTGCTGCTCGAGCGGCGGGGTCCAGGTGTAGTTGAACCAGTTGAAGTACCGCACGTGGTACGGGCACGCGTTGCCGCAGTAGCGCGTGCCCACGCAGCGGTTGTAGACCTGCCCGTTCAGCCCCTCGCGCGTGTGGTAGGACGCGTACACCGGGCACACCGGCTCGCAGGGGGCCACCTCGCAGTGCTGGCAGAGCATGGGCAGGAACATCTGCAGCGGCCGCGTCGGGGAGCCCTCCTCCCAGCGCTCGACCCGGAGCCAGTGCTGGATCCGTCCGTACGCGGCCTGCTCGCGGCCGACCACCGGCACGTTGTTCTCGCTCTGGCAGGCGAGCACGCACGCCGAGCACCCCGTGCAGCGATCGACGTCGATGGTCATCCCCCACTTGTACTCGGCGTACTTCACCGGGGGGTACATGCTGGGCAGGCTCGCGTCCTCGGGCGGCCGCCCGCGGAGGTCCAGCTCGCGGGCGGCGCCGAGCTCGATGTACCGGGCCAGCCCGCGCTGGTCCTGATCGAAGGTCCCCTGCGGGATGGCGAGGGCGCGCCGGCGTCCGGTGGCCGCGAGCGAGACCTTGACCGCGAGATGGGGCAGACCCCCGGACGCCTGGTCCGGGGCGCCGCCCAGCAGCTCGAGCGGGTTCGCGCCCACGTTCAGGAACGTGCTGGGCTGCGGCTGGCTGGCCCCGGCGTAGACCTGACCCGACGCGTAGGCCCCGGCCAGCTTGCGGCCCTGCCCCATCGCCACCGCGACGGCGCCGGGATGGATGAGGCTCGTCGGGTAGGCCGGCAGCTCGATGGAGCCGTGCGCGGACTTCACGGTGACCAGGTCGCCCTGACGCACGGCCATCCGGCTCGCGGTCTCAGTGGGGATCTCCACCCACGCATCCCACGTCACGTGGGTCATCGGATCCGGCGTTTCCTGCAGCCACGACCGATCGGAGCCGCGCCCGTCGTAGAAGCGGCTCGAGGGATAGACGAGCAGCACGTGCGTGCCGTCGCCCTCGAGCTTCGGGGCGCTCGCCGCCACGCGACCGGCGTCGGGCCGCAGGCTCACCGACGCGGCCGGCGGCTGCCGCCACACGCCGCCGCGCCGCAGGGCGGCTTCCCAGAACTCCGCGAAGGAACCCGAGGCCCCGTGATCGCGCGCGATCTTCTGCCACTCCTCCATCAAGAAGTCGCGGAACGTGGGCCACCGGAGCGGTCCCTTGCTCTCCTCGGAGCCGAGGGCCCTCCGGCCCACGCTGAGGAAGACGTCGCCCACGCTCTTGCCCTGCACCGGCTTGCCCTCGATCAGCACCGGACCCATCGCGGGCTGCATGAGCCCGATCACGCCGTCCTGGGCCGCGTAGTCTCCCCACGACTCGAGCGGGTGCAGCGTCGCCAGCACCAGCCCGGCCCGCGCGGTCGTCTCGCTCGCCCGGCTCGCGAGCGCCACCACCAGCGGCACCTTGGCGAGCGCCTCCGCGAAGCCCGACTTGGGCGGCATCGAGTACACCGGGTTCACATCGACCAGCAGCAGGACGTCGATCTGCCCGCCCGCCATGGCCTGGGTGAGGGCCGTCATGTCCGAGTACGGGCTCGCCTTGCTGAGCGCGTTGCTCGACCCGAACTTCACGCGCGGCCCCACCGCGCCCACCGCCGCGTTGAGCAGGTTGATGGCCACGAGGGTATCGGTGGCATTCGAGCCCGTCGCGGCCGCCCCGCCCCCGATCACCAGGCCCGCCTTCGAGCGGGCGAGGTCGCGGGCCACGCGCCGGATCGTGTCCGCGGGCACGCCCGACGCCGACGCGGCGCCCTCGAGGTCGGCGGATCGCACGGCCGCGCGAAGCACCGCCGCGTCGCCGCCCGTCTGGAGCCCCTCGTCGACGATCACCTTGAGCATCGCGAGCGCGATCTGCCCCTCGGTGCCGGGCGCGTTCCGCACCCACTCGTCGGCATTCGCCGCGGTCAGCGACTGGCGCGGCTCGAAGTGCACGAAGGTGCCGGTGTGGCCCTGGTAGAAGGCGTGCATGCGGGAGAAATCCGCGTTGTAGGCCACCGGCGACAGCCACGTCTCGAGGAAGTCCGCGCCGAAGGACACCAGGTAGGACGCCTCGCCGATCGCGTAGTCCGGAATCGAGTCCCGGCCGAAGGTCACCCGGTTCGCGGCCCGCATGGCCTCGTAGGCCAGCGGCTCGTAGGCGATGCGCGGGCGCGCCCCCATCACGCGCACCCACTCGTCCATCAGCCGCCCCAGGCTGCCGGTCTCGAGCCCGCTCACCACCGCGATGCGGCCGCCCTGTCGGCCCCGGGCGAGCGCGCCCAGCTTGTCGGCGAGCTGCTTCTCCGCCTCGTCCCACGAGACGGGCTTGCCGGCCGCGAGCGGGCCGCGGATGCGGTCCGGGTGGTAGAGCCCCTGCAGGCCCGCGTGTCCCCGGACGCACAGGGCACCGGTGTTCGTGGGATGGTCCGGATTGCCCTCGAGCTTGATGACGCGCCCGTCGCGGTTCTTGGCCACGAGCCCGCAGCCGCTGGGGCACTCGCGGCACACGGTGGAGAAGTACGCCGGCACGCCCGGCACGATGTTGTCGGGGGGCACGACGTACGGCAGGAGGGTCCCGGCGGAGGGGCTGCAGCCTCCCGCGGCCGCGGCGGCGCCCGTGGTGGCCACGACCTTGAAGAACGACCGGCGATCCATCACGCTCATCCAGTCCTCCGCCCTACTCGCAATGGCAGGCGACGCAGCCCACTGACGTGCAACGACGAGGCGCGCTGAGGATGAAGACCGGCGGTGTTCGACGTGTATCCGGGCTCCAGCCTTGTGAACCCTATCACGTGAAAAATCCGGGTGTCAACAAGCTTGGGGCGGGGACGGCCTATTTCACCTTCTGCATCGCGCTCCGGCACGCGCGCGCGGCGGCGGTGAGGTCCGCCTCGCCGTGGGCCAGCGACACGAAGGCGGCCTCGAACTGGGAGGCGGCGAGGAACACGCCGCCCTCGAGCATGGCGTGGAAGTAGCGCGCGTAGCGGGCGGTGTCGGCGCGCTTGGCGGAGGCGTAGTCGGTGACCGGCCGGTCGGCGAAGAAGACGGTCAGCATCGAGCCCACCCGGTTCACCTGCACCGGCACCGACGCGGCGGCGGCCGCCTCGGTGACGTCGCGCTCCACGCGCGCGCCCAGCTCCTCCAGGCGCTCGTAGGTGCCGGGCCGCTCCAGCGCGCGGAGCGTCGCGAGCCCCGCCGCGACCGCGAGCGGGTTGCCCGAGAGCGTGCCCGCCTGGTACACGCCGCCCAGCGGCGCCACGCGCTCCATCAGCGCGCGCGCGCCGCCGTAGGCGCCCACCGGCAGCCCTCCGCCGATGATCTTGCCGAGGCACGTCAGGTCCGGCCGCACCCCGTAGCGGGCCTGGGCGCCGCCCCACGCCACCCGGAAGCCGGTGATCACCTCGTCGAAGATCAGGAGGGCGCCGTGCTGCGTGGCGAGCTCCCGCAGCCCGGCCAGGAAGCCGGGCGCCGGCGGCACCACGCCCATGTTGCCGGCCACCGGCTCCACGATGATCGCCGCCACCCGTCCCGGGTGCGCCTCGAGCGTCCGGCGGACCGCGGCCAGGTCGTTGAACGGCACCGTGAGGGTGAGCGCGGCGAGCGCGGCCGGGACTCCCAGGCTGTCGGGCACGCCGAGCGTCGCGCCGCCCGAGCCCGCCTTGACGAGCAGGCTGTCCGCGTGGCCGTGGTAGCAGCCGTCGAACTTGATGATGGCGTCGCGGCCGGTGGCCCCGCGCGCCAGCCGGATCGCGCTCATCGAGGCCTCGGTCCCCGAGGAGACCAGCCGGACCATCTCCATGCTGGGCACCGCCCGGCCGATGAGCGCGGCCATCTCCACCTCGCCCGGGGTGGGCGCGCCGTAGCTGGTGCCGCGACGCACCGCCTCGGTGACCGCCTCCACCACCGGGGCCGCCGCGTGGCCCAGGATCAGCGGGCCCCAGGAGCCGAGGAAGTCGACGTAGGAGCGCCCGTCGACGTCGCTGATGCGCGCGCCCTCCGCGCGGGCCACGAAGAACGGGCGGCCCCCGACGCCGCGAAACGCGCGCACCGGGCTGTTGACCCCGCCCGGCATGAGCCGCTGGGCCCGGTCGAAGAGGGAATCGGACCCGGTCACGCCGGCTGCAGCTCGGTAGGGACGAAGTCGCGCGCGGACGGATCCCAGACGAAGGCGGCCGCATCGACCACGCGCCGGTCCACCACCGAGAGGACCACGTAGACCGCGTCGGGGTACGCGGGCTCGCCGTCGATCAACGCGTTCTGTCGATCGGTGGGCGAGAAGTAGGCGCCGGTGTCGATGTGCGAGTGATAGATGGTGGCCACCCGGTAGCCCTGCCCCTCCCGCCGGCCGATCGCCAGCAGGTCCTTGGGATCGATGAAGTAGGCGGTGCGGGAGTCGCGCGGGTGGCGCTGAGGGTCCTTCTGATGCAGCTCGTCCTGGATGTTGCGGCAGGGCATCAGCACCCGATCCGCGGCCGTGGTCTCGCGCACCATCAGCACCCCGCAGCACTCGGCCGGATATTCGGCCACCGCCTGCGCGTGGACCTGCGCCAGCTCCTCGCGCGTGAAGATCATTCGTGCCCGCCGCCGGCGAGGGCCGGAATGATCGAGACCTCGTCCCCGTCCTTCAGCGCGGTGTCGAGCCCCTGCAGCGCCTCGATGGCCTCGTTGTTCACGTAGATGTTCACGTGGTTGTGGACCTCGCCCTGCTCGTTCCGGACCAGGCCCTTCAACCCTCCGAACTGCTCCTCCAGCTCGTCGAGCAACTCCTTGACGTCCGCCGCCTCCACCGCTACGCGGTCTGCGTTCCGGGTCGCGCGGCGGAACGGGGTCGGAATGTAGACCTGAACACTCATGGCCGATCTCCTAGAAAGTGACGCTCAAATAGCGCTCGCCAGTATCGCACAACACCGTCACCACCACCTGGTCCGCGGGCAGCGACTCCGCGACCTGGCACGCGGCCCACACGTTGGCCCCCGAGGAGATGCCGACCAGCAATCCCTCCTCGCGCCCCAGGCGGCGCGCGGTCGCGGTCGCGTCCTCGTCGCGCACGGTCATGACCTCGTCCATCACCGCGCGGTCCAGCACCCCGGGGACGAAGGAGGCCCCGATGCCCTGGATGCCGTGGGGCCGGAAGCGCCCGCCCGAGAGCACCGGCGAGCGCGCGGGCTCCACGCCGATCACCCGGACGCCGGGCAGCCGCTCCTTCAGCGCCGACCCCACGCCGGTGACGGTCCCGCCGGTGCCCACGCCGGCCACGAACACGTCCACGCGCTCGTCGGTGGCGTCGAGGATCTCGATCGCGGTGGTGCGCCGGTGCGCCTCCGGGTTCGCCGGATTCTCGAACTGCATGGGCATGAAGTACTCGGGATGCTCGCGCAGGATCTCCTGCGCCGCGAAGACCGCGCCGGTCATGCCCTCCATGGCGGGGGTGAGGTGGATCTCCGCCCCGTAGCGGGCGAGCAGCCGCTGACGCTCGAGGCTCATGTCGTCGGGCATGGTGAGGATCAGCCGGTAGCCGCGCACCGCGCACACCATCGCGAGGCCGATGCCGGTGTTGCCGCTGGTGGGCTCCACCACGGTGGCGCCGGGGCCGAGCCGGCCGTGCCGCTCCGCGTCCTGGATCATCGCGAGCGCGATGCGGTCCTTCACGCTGCCGCCCGGGTTGAGCGACTCCATCTTGGCCAGCACGGTGGCCCCGCCGGGCTTCGGGAGGCGGTGCAGGCGCACCAGCGGGGTCGCGCCGATCAGCTCCAGCACCGAGTCCGCGAGCCGCGGGCGGGCGGGCGCGGTGACTTTCTTCGTCGTCATGGCGACTCCTACCTCTCGATGCGGCTCCGGGTGGTTGTGAGTGACGCTAGATGTGATACATCGGACGGGCCGCGGTGCGCCGCTCCTCGGCGCGGCGGCGCAGATCCTCGAGCGTGGTGCGATCGACCACCGCGGCCACCGCCTCCTCGATCTCCCGCCACAGCTCGGCCAGGCCGGCCGCGTCCTCGGCGGCCACGCGGCCTCCACGCCGCGGCGAGTCGGGCGGCGCGGAGGGCCCGTCGACCGCGCGCAGCAGCGCCCCCACCGTGATCTGGGCGGGCGGCCGACTCAGGCGGTAGCCGCCCGCGGAGCCGCGGCGCGCGTAGAGGAAGCCGGCGCGCTTGAGCTGGAGCAGCACCTGCTCCAGGTAGCGCTGGGGGATGGCCTGGCGCGCCGCGATGTCCTGGATGGGCTGCAGCTCGGCGCCGTCGTGGAGGGCGAGGTCCACCATCGCCTTGATGGCGTACTCGCCCTTCGCGGAGATCCTCACGCCCGCCCCTGCTCCAGGAGCCGGGCCGCTTCCTTCGCGAAGTACGTGATGACGATGTCGGCCCCCGCGCGCCGGATCCCGGTCAGCGCCTCCAGCATGGCCCGCTCCTCGTCGAGCCAGCCCAGCTGCCCCGCCGCCTTCAGCATCGCGTACTCGCCGGAGACGGAGTACGCGGCCACCGGCAGCCCGAACTCGCCCTTCACCCGCGCGATCACGTCGAGGTAGGGCAGCGCGGGCTTCACCATGACGATGTCGGCGCCCTCGTCCACGTCGAGGGCCACCTCGCGCATCGCCTCGAGGGAGTTGGCGGGGTCCATCTGATAGGAGCGCCGGTCGCCGAACTGGGGCGTCGAGTCCGCCGCCTCGCGGAACGGCCCGTAGAACGCGGAGGCGTACTTGGCCGAGTAGGCCATGATCGGCAGCTCGGTGAAGCCGCCCTCGTCCAGCCCCTCGCGGATCGCGGCCACCCGCCCGTCCATCATGTCCGACGGCGCCACCATGTCCGCCCCCGCCTCCGCGTGGGAGATCGCGGTGCGCGCGATCAGCTCGAGGGTGGGGTCGTTCTTGATGCGGCCGTCCTCCACCACCCCGCAGTGGCCGTGGCTCGTGTACTCGCAGAGGCACACGTCGGTGATCACCAGCAGGTCGGGAATCGTGTCCTTCACCGCCCGCACCGCCTGCTGGATGATGCCGTCGTCGGCGTAGGCCTCGGAGCCGCGCGGATCCTTGTCGCGCGGGAGCCCGAAGAGGAGGACCGCCGGGATGCCCATCGACGCCGCGTCCTTGCACTCCTTGAGCATCTCGTCGACGGAGAGCCGGTACTGCCCGGGCATGGAGGCGATCGGCTCGCGCACTCCGCGGCCGTGCACCGCAAAGAGCGGGTAGACGAAGTCCTCCACGCGCAGCGCGGTCTCGCGGACCATGGACCGCAGCAGGGGGGACTCGCGGAGGCGGCGGGGACGATACAGGGGGAACGGCATGTGCTAGCTCCTTGCCGGCTGGAAGTGCGCCACGATGGCGCGCGCCAGTCCCGGAATGGTGTAGTCCTCGGGCACGATCTGCGGCGTGAGCCCGCGCCCCTGGGCCGCGGCGCGGGTGATGGGGCCGATGCAGGCGATGGTGACCCCGGCCACGAGGCGCGGCAGCTCCGCGGCCCCGAAGAGCGCGCAGAAGCTCCGCACCGTGGACGAGCTGGTGAACGTGACCACGTCCACCTGCCCAGCCGCCAGCGCCTCGCGCAGGCCGGGTGCGGCCTCGGTGGCGGCGCGCGTGCGGTAGGCCGGGACCTCGGTGACCACCGCCCCGAGGGCGTCCAGCTCGCGCACCAGGACGTCGCGGGTCTCGGCGGCGCGCGGGAGCAGGACGCGGTCTCCGGGACGGAGGGCGGGGCGCAGACGCTCCACCAGTGCCTCCGCCACGTACTCGCCCGGCACTGCCTCCGCGGGGAGCCCCCACTCGGCGAGCGCCGCCGCGGTGGCCGGTCCGATGGCGGCCCGCCGGGCCCGCTCCAGCATGGCGCGTCCGTGCCCGCCACCCTCCACTCGTCGGCGCGTCATGGCCACCCCGTTGACGCTGGTGAAGACCACCCAATCGAAGGACTCCTTCAAGGCCGCGTCGAGCGGGGCCCAGGACTCGGGCGGTTCGATCGCGATGGTGGGAACCACGAGCACCCGCGCCCCGGCCCCCTCGAGGAGCTCGGCGAAGGCCCCCGCCTGCTCGCGGGCCCGGGTGACCAGGACAGTCCGACCTGTCAATGGCTTATCCAGCTGCACCTCAGTCGCCACTTGATCATCCGTGACTCGCATCGAGCAGTGCCCTGGCTCCCTGGGCGATGAGCTCCTCGGCGGCCGCCGTGCCCAGCCCGACCGCCTCGGCCGGCGCCCCGGCCACGCGGGCCCGCAGCACCGTGCCGCCGTCGACGCTGGCCACGACCCCGGTCACGACGAGCATGGCGCCCTCGTGCCGCGCGTGCCCCGCGACCGGCGTATGGCAATCGGCGCCGAGCCGGCGGAGCAGCGCCCGCTCCGCCAGGGCCTCCGACCTGCTCCGAGTGTCGTCCAGCCGTCCCAGAAGTTCAAGCAGTTCCCGGTCGGCTTCGCGGGCTTCGACGGCCAGGATGCCCTGCCCCACCGCGGGGACGAATTCATCCACCGGCAGCGGCGTGAGGTGCTCGGGCGCCAACCCGAGACGGCGCAAGCCCGCCGCGGCGAGGACCGTCGCGTCGTACTCGCCGGCGGCGAGCTTGCCGATGCGGGTCTCGACATTGCCCCGGATCGGCTCCGGGCGGAGATCCGCGCGGCGCGCCAGGATGAGGGCGCGGCGCCGCGGGCTCGAGGTGCCGACCCGGGCGCGCGCCGGCAGCGCGTCCCAGCCGCCGGGACTGCGGCTCAGCAGCACGTCCGCCGGATCCTCGCGGGCCGGAAACGCGGCGAGCACGAGGCCCGCGGGCAGCACGCCCGGCATGTCCTTCAGGCTGTGCACGCCCACGTCGATCCGGCCGGCGAGGAGCGCCTCCTCGATCTCCTTCACGAAGAGCGCCTTGCCGCCGAAGTCGGCGAGCGCAGCGTGGGCCAGACGATCGCCGGTGGTGCGGATCACCACCGTCTCGGGCCGCGCGCCGTGCGCGCGCAGCGCCGCCGCGACCTGCTCGCACTGCACCAGGGCGAGGCGGCTGCCCCGGGTGCCCAGCCGCACCCTCATTCGGCGGAGCCGGATCCGCGGAGACCGAAGAGCTCCGAGATCACCTCGACGAGGCGACGCCCGTGACCGGCGCGCGAGGAGTCCTTCAGCGCCACCGTCGGCGCGTGGAGCACCTTGTTGACGATGGCCTGGCTGAGCGCGTCCATCACCCGGCGGGTATCTTCCGAGGCGCCGGGCAGGCGCGCGAGGGCGCGCGCGAGCTCAACGCGGCGGATCGCCTCCAGCTTCTCGCGCAGCGACACGATGGTGGGCACCACCTCCAGCTGCTGCAGGCGGCCGGCGAACTTCGCCACCTCGCGCTCCAGCAGCGCCTCCGCGCGCTGCGCCTCGCGCTGGCGCTCCTTCACGTTCGACTCCACCACCGCGCGGAGGTCGTCCACGTCGTAGCAGAATGCGCCCTCCAGGTCGTTGACCGCCGGCTCCACGTTGCGCGGCACCGCGATGTCGATGAAGAACAGCGGACGGCCCCGACGCGCCTGGAGCACCGCCCGCGCGCCCGCCGCGGTGACGATCGGCTCGGGGGCCGCGGTGGACGTGATCACGATGTCGACGTGGGACAGGGTGGCGTCGAGCTGCTCGAAGGGCACCGGCTCGCCGCCCAGCCCGCGGGCCAGCTCCTGGGCGCGGCTCCAGGTGCGGTTGGCCACGTAGAGCGGCAGCGCGCCCTGGTCGACCAGATGCCGCGCGGCCAGCTCGCCCATCTCGCCCGCGCCCACCAGCAGCACCGCCTTGCCCGCGAGCCCGTCGAAGATGCGCCGGGCCAGCTCCACCGCCGCGTAGGACACGGAGACCGCGAGCCGCCCGACGTCCGTCTCCGTGCGCACCCGCTTGGCCGCGCTGAAGGCCTGGCCCATGAGGGCGTGCAGCACCGGGCCCGCGGTCCCGGCCGCCTGGGCCAGCGCGAAGGCGTCCTTCACCTGCCCCAGGATCTGGGGCTCGCCCAGGACCATGGAGTCGAGGCTGGCGGCCACCCGGAAGGTGTGCCGGATCGCGTCCTCGCCGGTCGCGGTGTAGAGCAAGGGATCGAGGTCGCGCCAGGCGAGGCCGCGATGGCTGCCGAGGCGGCCGAAGGCCTGCGCGCGGGCCTCGCCCGGCACCGCCGCCACCCCGTAGACCTCGACCCGATTGCAGGTGGAGAGGATCATCCCCTCCTGGAGCGCGCCCCGGTTGACGAGGTCGCCCAGGATCTCGCGGATCTTGCCCTCCTCGAGCGCGAGCTGCTCCCGCACCTCGAGGGGCGCGGTCCGGTGGCTCATCCCGGACACGAACAGCACGCCGCGGGGGTCGGACCGGGGCTCGTCAGGACGCAAGGTGCCCGTGGAGGAGCGCGCCCGCGCTCAGGGTGACCAGCATCACGAGGAAGCCGGCGATGGAGAGATAGGCGGCGCGGCGGCCGCGCCAGTGGCCGATCACGCGGCCCAGCAGGGTGGCCGCGTAGATGAGCCACATGAGGACCGAGAAGACGACGAGCGGATCGAACGGCGCCACTCCGGCGCCGGGGCCGCGGGCCGACAGGGCACCGAGCGCGAGCCCCACCGTGAGAAACGGAAAGGCCACCGTGAGGGTGGCCACGGTCAGGCGATCCAGCCGCTCGAGCGGCGGCAGCGGGGTGTGTCCCGCGCCGGGCCGCTTCACCTTGAGCTGCCGCTCCGCCAGCAGGTACATCAGCGCCCCCCCGAAGTTCAGCACCAGCGCGGCCAGGCCCACCAGGATCAGGGCCACGTGCACCATCACCCAGCCGCTCGGCGCCGGCCCCTCGAACACGATCGATCGGAGCCCGCTCGGCAGGCCGAGCCCGAGCGCCAGCACCACCGGCAGCACGAACGCGGCGAGCGGCCGGATCCGCCGGCGCCGCTCCACCCAGAAGTCGAGCAGGATCGCGGCCCAGATCACCAGCGACACCATCTCGGGCAGCGTCGTGAACGGCAGGCGGCGGAGCTCCACGCCGCGCAGGATCACGGCCGCGGTGTGGCACACCCAGCCGGCCTGGGTCAGCAGGAGCGCGGCGCTGCCGAGGGCATCGCGCCGGCTGGCCAGCGCCGCGATCGCGGCCACCGCGGCCAGGATGTAGGCGGTGAGCGCCACGTCGAAGATCACCACGTTCACGGGGCGCCGGCCTCCCGTCCGTCCGCCGGCCGCCCCTCGTCGAGGTGTGAGTAGGTCCGCATGGCCCGCGTCGCTGACGGCCCAGTATAGCGAAGTGTCGCGCTCGGCGTGGCCAAGTTCGAGGACCGGCGCGCGTGGATCGATCGCGCCGAGCCTTCGTCGACGAGCTCGGGCGCGCCGGCCTCGAGCAGGTCATTGCGATTCCGGCGGTCCTCGACTACCGGCGGTGCTCGCGCGACAAGGGCGGGCCGCGCGCGCAGCAGCCTCGACTCGCGCCCATCCGGGTGGTATCCCGCCGTCGCGCGGAAAGGGAGGCGCAAATTTATGAAACGAGTCCTGATCGCTGCGATCGCCATGTTCGGAGCCGGAGCGTGGCTCCTGCCGTCCGCGACGCTGGGGCAGCAACGGCTTGTCATCAAGCCACTGGCCGAGAAACGAGTTGCGGACCTGCCGGCGGGAGAGCTGTTCTGGCGGATACAACGCTTCCCGACGCTCGCGCAGGCGCAGGCGGCGGCGGGACCCTGGGGGCTCGCCGCGGAGTCGGCCGGCACGGAATGGCTCTTCACGCTCGGCCCGGCGGGTGGATCGTCGGCCGGCGGCACCGTAGTGGCCGAAGTCGGACCAATCCATCGGATCGCGGCTTCGCAGTATCTGCTGCGGATCAACGAAGCCAGCGGTGCCCCGGGCAGCATCACCTCGGTGCACACGCATCCAGGCTCCGAAGCCTTCTACGTCCTGAGCGGAGAGCAAGACATTCGTACTCCTCAGGGCGTGGTGCGCATCGGAAGCGGCCGGTCCCAGGCGGGCAGTGGCAGCGATACGCCGATGCAGGTATCCAGCGGCGGCTCGACGGAGCTGCACGCGCTCGTGATGTTCGTGGTGGATGCCGGCAAACCGTTTTCTTCTCCGGCCAAGTTCCCGTAACCGGCGGGCCGGTATCGACCAGCCAGGACCGTGAGGCGACCGCTGGTCGCGTGGTCGAGGAAGCGGCGACCGCGGTGGCGGCGTCATCGGCCGGGCGCGATCCCGCGATCGTAGAGTACCCGCACCAGGAACAGCCCGTCGGCCGGCGCGGTCGGCCCCGCCCGGGTGCGGTCGCGGCCCCGCAGGAGCTCGCCGATCCAGCCGGGGGGCTGCGCCCCGCGTCCCACCTCGACCAGGCTGCCCACGATGTTGCGCACCATGTGGTGCAGGAAGCTGTCCGCGGAGAGCCACACCGCGAGCCGGCGCCGCCGGATCACCACCCGCGCGGAGCGGACGGTGCAGGTCGGGTCGCGATCGCGGCCGGCCGCCGCGCAGAACGCGCTGAAGTCGTGGGTGCCGCGCACGGCCCGCAGGGCCTCGCTCATCGCGGCGGCGTCGAGCGCGTACGGGACGTGCCAGGCGCGGCCTCGCGTGAAGGGATCGGCGGGGCTGCCGCGGTCGATCAGGTAGGCGTAGCGCTTGCCCCGGGCCCATCGGCGCGCGTCGAAGCCCGGCGGCGCCTCCGCGCAGGCGAGCACGCGGATGGCGGGCGGCAGCAGGGCGTTGAGCGCGCGCTGCAGCGTGGCGGGCGGCATCGGCGAGGTGGTGGCGAGGCTCGCGACCTGCCGGAGGGCGTGCACCCCCGCGTCGGTACGGCTGGCCCCGGTGACCTTCACGGGCGCGCCCAGCACGCGGCCGGCCGCCTCCGCGAGCAGCCCCTGGACGGTGGAAAGGCCGGGCTGCACCTGCCAGCCGTGCAGCCCGGCCCCGTCGTAGGCGAGCGTGAGGCGGAGCGCGCGCGCGGCGGTCAGCGGATCAGCAGCTCCGCGATCTGGATGCCGTTGAGCGCGGCCCCCTTGCGGAGCTGGTCGCCCACCACCCAGAAGTTGAGCGTGTTGGCCTGCGAGAGATCCTCGCGGATCCGCCCCACGTAGCAGTCGTCCTGCCCCTCCACGACCACCGGCATCGGGTAGCGGTTCGCCGCGGGCTCGTCCCAGAGCCGCAGGCCCGGGAACGTGGAGAACACCTCGCGCGCCCGCTCGCGGCTCACCTTGCGCTCGGTCTCCGCGTTCACCGCCACCGAGTGCGTGGTGAACACGGGCACCCGGACCGTGGTCGGCGACACCGGCAGGTCCGGCACCTCCAGGATCTTCCGCACCTCGTTCACCAGCTTGATCTCCTCGCCGGTGTAGCCGTTGTCGCTGAACTTGTCGATGTGCGGGATCAGGTTGAAGGCGATCTGGTGCTGGAAGAAGCGCGGGGTGATCGCCTCCCCGCGGGCCCAGGCGAGGGTCTGGCTCCGCAGCTCCTCGACGCCGTTGACGCCCGCCCCCGAGACCGCCTGGTAGCTGGTCGCGACCACGCGGCGAAGCCGGCCCGCGTCGTGCAGCGGCTTGAGCGGCATCACGGTGACGATCGTGGTGCAGTTCGGACAGGCCAGGATCCCCTGGTGGCCCTTCACCGCGTGCGGGTTGATCTCCGGCACCACCAGCGGGACGTGGGGGTCCATGCGGAAGGCGTTGGACTTGTCGATGACGATCGCGCCCGCCTTCACCGCCTGCGGCGCGTACTCCTTCGACTGGGCGGAGCCCGCCGAGAACAGGGCCAGCTCCACGCCCTTGAAGGAGTCGGGCCCGACCGCCTCCACCCTGATCGTCTCGCCCTCGAAGGTGACGGTCTTCCCCGCGGAGCGGGGCGACGCGAAGGCCCGCAGCGCGCGCACCGGGAACTTCCGCTCCTCGAGGATCTTCAGCGTGGTCTGTCCCACCGCGCCCGTCACGCCCACGACCGCCACCACCATCCCTGACGCCATGTCGTCGTCTCTCCTGTTCGTCGCTCTCGGAAGCGCGGGCCTAGTACGACCGCTCCACCTCGGCCACGATGAGGTCGCCCATCTCCTGGGTCCCCACCAGCTTGGTGCCGGCGGCGTGGATGTCCCGCGTCCGGTGGCCCTGCTCCAGCACCCGCAGCACCGCCCGGTCGATCCGGTCCGCGTCGTCGCCGCGGTCGAGCGAGTAGCGCAGCAGCATCGAGGCGGAGAGGATCGCCGCGATCGGGTTGGCCACGCCCTGCCCCGCGATGTCGGGCGCGGTGCCGTGCACCGGCTCGAAGAGCCCCTTCTTGCCGCCCGCGCCCCCCAGGCTCGCCGAGGGCAGCATGCCCATGGACCCGGCCAGGATCGCGGCCTCGTCGGAGAGGATGTCGCCGAAGGTGTTCTCGGTGACGATGGTGTCGAAGTGGGTGGGCTTGTGCACGAGCGCCATCGCGCAGTTGTCGACCAGCACGTGCTCGAGGCTCACCTGGGGGTAGTCCTGGGCCACCCGGGTCACCACCTCGCGCCACAGCTGCGAGACGACCAGCACGTTGGCCTTGTCCACCGAGGCCAGCCGCTTGCGCCGCTTCATGGCCACGTCGAAGGCCGCGCGCGCGACCCGCTCGATCTCCCGGACGGTATAGGCCATCGTGTTCACCGCGCGGGTCTCGCCTCCCGGCGCCTCGATCCGCCCGCGCGGCTCGCCGAAGTAGAGCCCGCCGGTGAGCTCGCGGATGACCATGAGGTCGGTCCCCTCGACCACCGAGCGCTTGAGCGGGGAGGCGTCCACCAGCATCGGGAAGCAGGTGGCCGGCCGCAGGTTGGCGAAGAGATCGAGCTCCTTGCGGATGGCGAGCAGCCCGCGCTCCGGCCGTCCCTCCTGCGGCAGGTTGTCCCACTTCGGACCGCCCACCGCCCCGAAGAGGATGGCGTCGGCCGCCCGGCAGAGGACGAGGCTGCTCGGCGGGAGCGGCCGGCCGGTGGCGTCGATGGCGGCGCCGCCCACCAGCGCGGTCTCGAACTCGAGCCCGAGCCCGGTCGCCCTCGCCACCGTCTGCAGCACGCGCTGCGCCTGGGGAGTCACCTCCTGCCCGATGCCGTCACCGGGCAGCACCGCGATCTTGTACGTGGCCATACGGGCCCTAGGGGCCGACCTCCTGGACGTCGCGCCCCCGGGCCGGGTGCACGAGGCGGTTCACCGCGTTGACGTAGGCGCGGGCGCTCGCCTCGATCACGTCGGTCGAGGTGCCCTTGCCGAAGACGACCGTGCCGTCGAAATCGACCTTCACCGAGACCTCGCCCAGCGCGTCCTTGCCCGAGGTGACCGCGCGCAGCTGGTAGTCTTGCAGGCGCCCCTTCATCCCGGTGATGGCGTCGATGGCGTTCAGCACCGCGTCCACCGGGCCGTCGCCCACCCCCGAGTCCTGGAAGACCTGCTCCTCCTTCTTGAGCCGGACGGTCGCGGACGGGATGACCCCGGTCCCGCTGATCGAGTGCAGGTAGTCGAGCGTGTACGTCTCGGGCACCTGGGCGATGTCGTCCTTCACGATCGAGATCAGGTCGTCGTCGAAGATCTCCTTCTTGCGGTCCGCGAGGTCCTTGAACCGCTTGAAGGCCTTGCCGAGGCCGCCCTCGTCCAGCTCGAAGCCCAGGTCCTTCAGGCGGGCGGCCAGGGCGTGCCGGCCGGAGTGCTTGCCCATCACCAGCTTGTTGGTGGCCCGCCCGATGTCCTGGGGGCGCATGATCTCGTAGGTGAGCTTCTCCTTCAGCACCCCGTCCTGGTGGATGCCCGCCTCGTGGGCGAAGGCGTTCTCGCCGACCACCGCCTTGTTGGGCTGGACGTGGACCCCGGTGATGTGCGAGAGCAGGCGCGAGGTCTTGAAGATCTCCTCGCTGCGCACCTGGGTGTCCACGCCGAAGAAGTCCTTGCGGGTGCGCAGGGCCATCACCACCTCTTCCAGCGAGGCGTTGCCCGCGCGCTCCCCGATGCCGTTGACCGCGCACTCCACCTGGCGCGCGCCCGCCCGGATCGCGGCCACCGAGTTGGCCACCGCCTGCCCCAGGTCGTTGTGGCAGTGCACCGAGATGACGGCCCGGCTGCTGTTCTTCACCCGCTCCCGGATGCGGGCGATGCGCTGGGCCCACTCCTCGGGGATGGCGTAGCCCACCGTGTCCGGGATGTTGATGGTGCCCGCGCCCGCGTCGATCACCGCCTCCAGCACGTCGCACATGTAGTCGAAGTCGGAGCGGGAGGCGTCCTCGGGGGAGAACTCGACGTCCGCGCAGTAGCCCCGCGCGTGCCGGACCGCCTCCACCGCCGCCTTCAGGACCTCGGCGCGGCTCTTGCGCAGCTTGTACTTGAGGTGGATGTCGGAGGTCGCCACGAAGGTGTGGATGCGCGGCCGCCGGGCGTACTTCACCGCCTCCCAGCAGCGGTCGATGTCCATGAGCCCCACCCGGCTCAGCCCGCAGATGATCGGCGAGCCCTCCAGCGACCCCACCTGCCGGGCCACCTCGCGGGTGGCCTCGAAGTCCTCGTCGGAGGAGATGGGGAAGCCGGCCTCGATGACGTCGACGTTGAGGCGCGCGAGCTGCCGCGCCATCTCGAGCTTCTCCGCGGTGTTCATGGAGAAGCCGGGCGCCTGCTCGCCGTCGCGCAGCGTGGTGTCGAAGATGATCACCCGATCCATGTCAGATCCTCCCGTGCGCGTCGCCGTGATCGCGATCCGCGAGAGCGCTCGCGTCGAGCCGGCCCGCCCACAGGGGGCGGGTCGGGCCGCTCAACACGTAGGCGGAGAAGAGCAGGAACAAGAACCACTGCGGGTGGGTGGCCACGATGAGCACGCCCAGCACCACCAGGACCAGCACGCCGGTCGGGCGCCGGCGCGCGAAGTCGATCTCCTTGAAGCTGTAGTACCGGAAGGTGGTCACCATGAGGATCGCCACCGCGTAGGTGCCCGCCGCGATGAGGGCGCCGAGCCAGCGCGGGATCTCGTCGTCGCCCAGCAGCAGCACCACCGAGGCCACGATGCCGGCCGCGGCCGGGATGGGCAGGCCCACGAAGTACCGGCGGTCGGTGACCCCCGAGTAGACGTTGAAGCGGGCCAGCCGCAGGGCCCCGCAGATGGCGAAGAGGAACGCGCCCAGCCAGGCCGCGCGTCCGAGGGGAGCCAGCGCGAAGGCGTAGAGCAGGAAGGCGGGCGCCACCCCGAACGAGACCACGTCCGCGAGCGAATCGAACTCCACGCCGAACTGGGTGGTGGTCTTGGTGAGCCGGGCGACCTTGCCGTCGAGCATGTCGAGGACCATCGCCACGAAGAGGGCCACCGCGGCCTCGACGAACCGGGACTGCGAGGCCATGATCAGGGCCCAGAAGCCGCAGGCGAGGTTGCCGGTGGTCAGCAGGCTGGGGAGCAGGAAGATCCCCCGCCGCGGCTGCTGCCGCAGCTCCTGCCATTTCCGTCGCCGGGGTCCGCGCCCGCCCTCGCCCGTGTGACGCCGCCTCATCGCAACACCCCCATGACCGACTCGCCTCCCCGCACTCGATCGCCCACCTTCACCCGGAGCTCGGTGCCGCGCGGGACCACCAGGTCCGTGCGCGAGCCGAACCGGATCAGCCCGTACCGCTCGCCGGCCCGCAGCGTGTCGCCGGGGCGTACCCGGCACACGATCCGGCGGGCTACCACCCCCGCGATCTGCCGCACCGCCACCCGCGCGGTCTCCCCTTCCAGGTTGACCGTGCAGCGCTCGTTGTCGTCCGCCTGCGGCCGGTACGCGGCCACGAACCCGCCCGCCGCGTACTCGACGTTCTTCACCAGCCCCCCGACCGGCGCCCGGTTGACGTGGACGTCGAGCGGCGACAGGAAGATCGACACCCGCACCGCCGGCCCCACCCAGGGGTCGGCCGCCTCCGTCACCGCCAGCACCCGCCCATCGGCGGGAGCCAGCACCGCGCCCGGCAGGGCGGGCGGGGTGCGCTCGGGGTCGCGGAAGAAGCCGAGACAGCAGAGCGCCGCCGCCCCGAACACGAGGGCGGCGGCCCACCAGCCCATCCAGCCCATGATACACGCCGCGATCGCGGGGGGCAGGATGAAGGGCCAGCCCTCCGCGGCGACCGGAACGCGCAAGCGATCTCCCGTGGAGCGGCCGCCGTCACTCCCGCGGCGGCTTGATCCAGGACATCATCTTGCGCAGCCGGCCGCCCACCTCCTCGATGGGGTGGTCGGCGTCGCGCTTGCGCATCGCGAGGAAGCCGGCGCGATGGGCCTGGTTCTCCAGCACCCACTCGCGCGCGAACTGCCCGGACTGGATCTCGGAGAGGATCTTCTTCATCTCGGCCTTGGTCCGGTCGTCGATGATGCGCGGACCCCGGGTGTAGTCGCCGTACTCCGCGGTGTCCGAGACCGAGTAGCGCATGTAGGCGAGGCCGCCCTGGTAGAACAGGTCGACGATCAGCTTCATCTCGTGCATGCACTCGAAGTAGGCCACCTCCGGCTGGTAGCCCGCGTCGACCAGGGTCTCGTAGGCCGCCTTGATCAGGTGCGAGACGCCGCCGCACAGCGTGGTCTGCTCGCCGAACAGGTCGGTCTCCGTCTCCTCCTTGAAGGTGGTCTCGATGACGCCGGCGCGGGTGCAGCCCACCCCCTTGCCGTAGGCCAGGGCCAGGTCGCGGGCCTTGCCGGAGACGTCCTGGTACACCGCCACCAGCGCGGGCACGCCCGGCCCCTGGGTGAAGAGGTCGCGCATCACGTGGCCGGGGGCCTTGGGCGCGATCATGGTCACGTCGACGTCGGCGGGCGGGACCACCTGGTTGAAGTGGATGTTGAACCCGTGGGCGAACATCAGCATCTTGCCCTTGGTCAGCACGCCCTTGATCGACTCCTCGAACACCTGGCGCTGGGTCTGATCCGGCAGCAGGATCATGACCACGTCGCCCGCCGCGGCCGCGTCGTTGACGGTCATGACGCGCAGGCCGTCCTTCTCCGCGCGCGCCCAGCTCTTGGAGCCCTTGTAGAGGCCCACCACAACGTTCTGGCCGGAATCCTTCAGGTTCAGCGCGTGCGCGTGTCCCTGGCTCCCGTAGCCGATGATGGCGACGGTCTTGCCCCGCAGCAGACCGAGGTCCGCGTCCTGGTCGTAGAAGATTCTGGCCGGCATGGTTCTCGCGCCTCTCTCTGGGTGTCCCTGGGTTGGAAGTCGGTCGTCTCGCCTAGTCCGCGAAGCCGACGACCCGGGGGTCGTCGGGGGCCGGCCGGGCATGGTCTCGCCCCTTGCCCAGCCGCTCCTCCACCTTGCGCAGCCGGGTCTTGGGGCCCCGCGCGATGGCCACCTTGCCGGTGCGGACGATCTCCTGGATGCCGAACGGCCGGAGAAGATCGATGATCCCCTCGATCTTCGACTCCTCCCCGGTGAGCTCCAGCGTGTAGGTGGTGGGCGTCACGTCCACCACCTTGGCCCGGAAGATGTCCCCGAGGCGCAGGATCTCGGCCCGGTTGGCCGGCTCCGCGTTGACCTTCAGCAGCACCATCTCGCGCTCGACGTGGTTCTCCTCGCTGAGGTCGGTCACCTTGATGACGTCGATCAGCTTGTGCAGCTGCTTGATCACCTGCTCGATGATGAAGGCGTCGCCCCGCACCACCAGCGTCATGCGCGACACCGAGGGGTCGAGGGTCTCTCCCACCGAGAGGCTCTCGATGTTGTACCCGCGGGCCGAGAAGAGCCCGGCCACCCGGGAGAGCACGCCGAACTTGTTCTCGACCAGCACCGCGATCGTGTGCTTCGCGACGTCTGCCACCACGTTCTCCTAGAATCCGGTCTGGGACTTCGCGGCCTTCTCCTTCACCTCCCGCGTGGGCGGGGCGAGGATCATGTCCTTGTTGGCGCCGCCGGCGGGCACCATCGGGAACACGCACTCGTCCTTGTCCACGCACACGTCCATCACCACCGGGGCCGGCGTGCTGAGCATCTTCTCGAGCGCGGGCACCACCTCGCTCGGCCGGGTCACCCGGATGCCCACGCAGCCGTAGGCCTCGGCCAGCTTGACCCAGTCCGGGATGCCGGGCAGGTCGATGGCGAAATAGCGCTCCTTGTAGATGATGCGCTGCCACTGGCGCACCATCCCGTGCCCGCTGTTGTTGATGATGATGGTCTTCACGGGCAGGTTCTCGGTGAAGCAGGTGGCGAGCTCCTGGCTGTTCATGGAGAAGGAGCCGTCGCCGTCGATGTTCACCACCAGCTTGCCGGGATGCGCGGCCTGCACGCCCATGGCGGTGGGCAGGCCGTAGCCCATGGTGCCGAGCCCGCCCGAGGTGCACCACCGCCGCGGGTGCTTGAAGCGATAGTACTGGGCGGCCCACATCTGGTGCTGCCCGACGCCGGTGACCACGTGGGCCTCGCCGTTGGTGAGGTTCGAGAGCTCCTGGATCACGTACTGCGGCTTGATCACCTCGTCGTCCCACTCGTAGCGGAGGGGGAAGTCGCGCTTCCACTCCGCGATCTGGGCCGCCCACTGACGCCGGCCCTCCGCCACCGCGGGCGGCACCCCGTTCTGGAGCTCCTCGCGCACCGCCTCCACCAGCCGGCGCAGCACCCGCTTGCAGTCGCCCACGATCGGGATGTCGACCTTGATGTTCTTGGAGATCGACGAGGGATCGATGTCGATGTGGATGATCTCCGCGTTCGGGGAGAACGCGTCGACCTTGCCGGTCACCCGATCGTCGAAGCGCGCGGCCACCGCGATCAGGCAGTCCGCGTGGTGCACCGCCATGTTCGCGTAGTAGGTGCCGTGCATGCCCAGCATGTCGAGCGACAGCGGGTCCGCCATCGGGAAGGCCCCCAGCCCCATGAGGGTCTGGGTGACCGGGATCTGGGTGAGGTCGGCGAGCTCGCGCAGCTCCGGGGAGGCGTCCGAAGAGATGGCCCCGCCCCCCACGTAGAGCACCGGCCGCCTGGCCCGCACCATCGCGCGGGCCGCCTTCTTGATCTGCCCGGGATGGCCCTCGTAGGTCGGGTTGTAGGAGCGGAGGTGCACGCGCTCGGGGTATTCGAAGGGCCACTCCTTGACCAGGATGTCCTTGGGCAGGTCCACGTGCACCGGCCCCGGGCGTCCGGTCGAGGCCAGGTAGAACGCCTCCTTGATGATGGTCGGGAGCTCCTTGCCGTCCTTCACCAGGAAGTTGTGCTTGGTGGCCGAGCGCGTGATGCCGACGTTGTCGGCTTCCTGGAACGCGTCGTTGCCGATCAGGTGCGTCGGCACCTGGCCGGTGAAGGCCACGATCGGAATGGAGTCCATCAGGGCGTCCTGGAGCGCGGTGACCAGATTGGTGGCCGCCGGCCCCGAGGTGACCAGGCAGACCCCGACCTTCCCGGACGTGCGCGCGTAGCCTTCCGCCGCGTGCCCGGCGGCGGCCTCCTGGCGCACCAGGATGTGGCGGAGACCCTCGAAGTCGTACAGGGCGTCGTAGATCGGCAGCACCGCGCCGCCCGGCAGACCGAAGATGAGATCCACGCCTTCCCGCTTGATGCACTCGAGGACGATCTGGGCACCTGAAAGCTTCACCGCTTCTTCCCCCTTTTCGTGCTGGTCTTCGCGCTCCCGTGACTTCCCTTCACATGTGGCCGCGCCTCGCCCTGCGCGTCGCGCGGCTCCTTCACCTGCGCCTGGGCCGCGGCGAGCCACGCCACCGGCACCATGTAGGGCGAGCACGACACGTAGGTCATGCCCACCCGGTGGCAGAATTCCACCGACGACGGCTCCCCGCCGTGCTCGCCGCAGATGCCGACCTTGAGATGGGGCACCGTCTTCCGCCCCCGCTCGATGCCGATCCGGATCAGTTCCCCCACCCCGCGCTGGTCCAGCACCGCGAACGGGTCGTGGGGCAAGAGCTTCTTCTCCAGGTAGAAGGGCAGGAACTTGCCGATGTCGTCACGGCTGTAGCCGAACGTCATCTGGGTCAGGTCGTTGGTGCCGAACGAGAAGAACTCCGCGTACTCCGCGATCCGGTCTGCGACCAGCGCCGCGCGCGGCACCTCGATCATCGTGCCCACCGAGTACTTCACCGGGCGGCCGGTCTCCGCGATCACCTGACGCGCCACCCGGTCGGTCATCTCGCGGGTGAGCTGCATCTCGGCCACCGTGCCGGTGAGGGGGATCATGATCTCGGGCTCCACCGAGAGCCCCTCCCCCGCCACCTGGCAGGCCGCCTCCATGATGGCCCGCACCTGCATGTCGTAGATCTCGGGGAACGTGATGCCGAGGCGGCAGCCCCGGTGCCCGAGCATCGGGTTCGCCTCCTGCAGGGCCTCGAGCCGCGCCTTCAGCGCGCCCAGCTCCGCGTGCCGCTCCGGGTTGAACCCCCGGGCGTCGAGCCGCGTGTACTCCTCGAGCACTTCCTTGTACTTCGGCAGGAACTCGTGCAGGGGCGGATCGAGGAGCCGGATCGTCACCGGGTGCGGCGCCATGGCCCGGAAGATCCCGATGAAGTCCTCCCGCTGCAAGGGCAGCAGCCCGTCCACCGCCTTCCGCCGCGCCTCGGTGTCCTGGGCCATGATCATGTTCCGCACGATCGGGATGCGCTCGTCGCCGAAGAACATGTGCTCGGTGCGCACCAGCCCGATGCCCTCGGCACCGAATTCGCGCGACTTGGCCGCGTCGGCCGGCGTGTCCGCGTTGGCCCGGACTCGCGTGGTGGCGGTCTCCTGGGCCCAGGTCAGGATCCGGCGGAACTCGTCCGAGAGCTTGGGATCGACGAGCGGCTGGGCGCCGACGATCACCTCGCCGGTGGCCCCGTTGAGGGTGATCACCTGCCCCTCGCGCACCACCGCGCGTCCGGCCCGGAAGAGGCGGTTCTCCTCCTCCACCACCACGTCGCCCGCCCCCACCACGCAGCACTTGCCCCAGCCGCGCGCCACCACCGCCGCGTGCGACGTGAGCCCGCCCCGCGAGGTGAGCACGCCCTGGGCCGCGTGCATGCCCGCCACGTCCTCGGGCGAGGTCTCGGCGCGCACCAGGATGACCTTCTCCTCGCGCAGGGCCATCTCGACCGCCTTCTCGGGATCGAACACCACCTTGCCGACCGCCGCGGCCGGGGTGGCCGGGAGCCCCTTGGCGATGGCGGTGTACTTGGCCTCCGGGTCCACCGTCTTCACGAGCAGCTGGTGCAGCGAGGCCGGGTCCACGCGCAGGAGCGCGGTCTTCCGGTCGATGCGCTTCTCCTTCTCGTGCATGTCCACCGCGATGCGGATCGCGGCGGCCGCGGTGCGCTTGCCGGAGCGCGTCTGGAGAATGAACAGGCGCCCCTCCTGCACCGTGAACTCGATGTCCTGCATGTCACGGTAGTGCGCCTCGAGCTTGTCCTTGATCGCGGTGAGCTTCTTGTACACCGCCGGCATCTTCTGCCTGAGCGCGTCCAGCGGCTCGGGGGTGCGGATGCCCGCCACCACGTCCTCGCCCTGGGCGTTGACCAGGAACTCGCCGAAGAAGCGCCGCTCGCCGCTGGCCGGATCGCGCGAGAAGCACACCCCGGTTCCGGAGGTGGGACCGAGGTTGCCGAACACCATCGCCATCACCGTCACCGCGGTGCCCCAGTCGTCGGGCACCCGGTGGATCCGGCGGTAGTCGACCGCCTTCTTGGCCCACCACGAGTCGAACACCGCGTTGACGGCCAGCCGCAGCTGCTCGTGCGGGTCCTGCGGGAAGGGCCGCCCGGTCTTCTCCTGCACCAGCGCCTTCAGCTCCGCGACCAGCCCGCGGAGGGCCTCCGGGGGCAGGTCCGCGTCGGTGCGCGCCCCGACCCGGGTCTTGGCGGCCTCCAGGAGCGCGTCGAGCGCGCGCCGCTCGATCGAGAGCACGACGTCGCCGAACAGCGTGATGAAGCGGCGGTAGCAATCCCACGCGAAGCGCTCGTTGCGGGTCCGCCGGGCGAGCCCGTCCACCGAGCGGTCGTTCAGGCCCAGGTTGAGGACGGTGTCCATCATGCCCGGCATCGACACCCGCGCGCCCGAGCGCACCGAGACCAGCAGCGGCCGATCGGGATCGCCCAGGCGCCCGCCCGCCGCGGCCTCGAGGCCGGACAGCGCGCTCATCACCTGGTCCCACAGCCCGGGGGGATACTTCTTGCCGCCGGCGTTGTAGGCGGCCCAGGCCTCGGTGGTGATCGTGAAGCCGGGCGGCACCGGCACGCCCAGCCTGGTCATCTCGGCCAGCTCGCATCCCTTGCCGCCCAGGAGCGAGCGGAGCGCGCTCGAGCCGTCGGCCTTGCCGTTGGCGAACGCGTACACGTACTTGGGGGCTCGCGTCGATGGAGCTCCCCCGCTGCGGCGTGTGGCCCTGCGACTCACGGCGTGCGCCATCAACGTCCCCCTGACGAGATGCTCGGCGGTGGCAGAGAAAAAGACACAGGCCCGGTCGGGGGCCTGCGTTATTGGGGTATGCTAGGCCCCGCGGCCGGCGATGTCAACGATTTGATCTAGCAGCAACGGGCACTTACACGCCCCGGGCCGCGGGCGCGGCGGGGCGATCAGCTGCGGGACTTGCGTCGGCCGCTGCCCGAGCCGCCGGCCGCGGGGTCGCCCTCGCTTCCCGTCACCAGCGTTTCCACCGCGATCAGATGGTCGAGCATCGCGCGATGGGCCGCCACCTCGTCCCGCCGTTGCACCGCGGCCAGGATGCGCCGGTGGTCCTGGTGCGAGCGGGTCGGCCGTCCCGGCATGTGCAGCGACTCCTCGCGACTCTGGGTCAGCAGGTCCATGAGCGCGTTCACGATCCGGGTGATCGCCCGGTTGTGGGCGCTGTTGGCGATGGCCGCGTGCAGGGCGGTGTCCTGCATCATACCGGTCCGCCCCGCCGCCACCTCCTTCGCCTGGTCCTCGAGGATGCGCTCCATCTCGAGGATCTCCTCGCGGGTGGCCCGCCGGGCCGCGAGGGCCGCGATGGCGGGCTCGAGCAGGCGGCGGGCCTCGAAGAGCTCCCCGACCGCCTCGCGGTGAGGCAGGATCACCAGGGCCAGCGGCTCGATCAAGGTCTCCACCGAGACGTCGCGGACGAAGGCCCCCTCGCCCGCCCGGATCTCGATGAGGCCGCGGCTCTGGAGCGCGCGGAGGGCCTCGCGCACCGAGGTGCGGCTCACCATGAACTTCTCGGCGAGGTCCCGCTCGGGGGGCAGGCGGTCGCCCGACTTCAGGCGTCCTTCCGCGATCAGCTGCTTGACCTGGCGGACGATCTCCTCGTAGATGCGCGTGGACTTGACCGGCTCCAGCTCCATCGTCCTCAGGCCTCCCGCCGGGCGGGCGGGCCCGGCGTGGCGGCGCGCGCCAGCCACCAGCCCAGCAGGGTGAGCGCCGCGGCCAGGATGAGCGAGAGCACGTCGTCCACGGTCTCGGCGTGCTCGCCCAGCCAGGAGCGGACCACGGGATCCTCCATGATCATCTCCCCCGCCACGTAGCCCAGGATGCCGCCCCCGACCCAGATGATCCACGCGTAGCGCGCCATGAGGCGCGCGAGGAAGCCGCTCCCCCACACCACGATCGGCAGCGAGAGCATGATGCCGACGGCGACCAGGATCAGGTCGCCGTGGGCCGCGGCGGCCACCGCCAGCACGTTGTCCAGGCTCATGGTGACGTCCGCCACCACGATGATCCACACCGCCTGGCGGAGCGAGGCCCCGTGGCGCACGTCGCCCTCCTCGTGGCCGCCCGGCCGCACCAGCTTCACCGCGACCCACAGCAGCAGGAGACCGCCGATCACGCGCAAGAGCGGGATCGTGAGCAGGGCGCTCACGACCGCGATGAAGAGCAGCCGCAGGGCCACCGCCGCCGCGGTGCCCCAGATGCGGCCGAGCCACTGCTCCCGGCGGGGCAGCGAGCGCACCGCGAGCGCGATGACGAGGGCATTGTCGCCCGCCAGCGAGAGATCGATGATGACGATGCTCGCGAGGCGCGCCCAGAACTCGGGATCGAGCAGCATGCCCATGTCGCGGTCTCTATGAGTGGCGAGCGTGCGGACGGGCCAGCCACCAGCCGGTGCCGGCCAGCGCGATCGCCAGCGCTCCCGGGACAGGATACTCCAGCGTCGGGGCCACCGGACCGAGCCAGCCGGCCAGCAGCGGATCCTCCAGCATCATGTCCCCCGCCACGTACCCCAGGAGCCCGCCGCCCGCCCAGATGATCCACGGGTACCGGTTCATCAGGCTCGCGAGCAGCCCGCTGCCCCAGACCACGACCGGCACCGACATCGCGATGCCGAGGGCCATCAGCACGAGGTCTCCGTGGGCGGCCGCCGCCACCGCCAGCACGTTATCGAGGCTCATGGTGACGTCCGCCACCACGATGATCCAGACCGACTGCCAGAACGAGGCCCCGTGGCGGCTCCCGCCCGGCTCCCCCTCCACCGGGCGCATCAGGCGGTAGCCGATCCAGAGCAGGAGCAGCCCGCCCAGGAGCCGGAGCAGCGGGACCCGCAGCAGGAGCGAGACGACGCCCACGAAGACCAGGCGCAGCACCACCGCCCCCGCGGTGCCCCCCAGCTGCCCCAGCAGCCGCTGGCGTCCCGGCAGCGCGCGCACCGCCAGCGCGATCACCACCGCGTTGTCGCCCGAGAGCAGCATGTTCAGCAGACCGATCTCGAGCAGGTGCGCCCAGAACGCGGGCGTCTCGAGGATCACGGGCGGAACCCGCGCCGCCCGCGCTCAGCCATCGTGCGGGGCCGCCACCTCGACCGGGGGCTTTCGCTCCCCGCGCGCGCGTCGGACGTAGGGATTGATCACCGGCAGGGCGAAGAACAGGAGCGCGACCGCGGTGATGAGACCCGAGATCGGACGCTCGAAGAAGATCAGCAGCGAACCCTGGGACATGATCAGGCTCTGGCGGAGCGCGTTCTCGGCGAGGTCGCCCAGCACGAGGGCCAGCACCAGCGGAGCGAGCGGGTAGTCGAGCTTCTTGAACACGTAACCGATCACACCGAACAGCAGCATATACCAGATGTCGATCATGCTGTCGTGCACGGCGTAGGAGCCGATCGCGCACACCGCCACGATGACCGGGGTGAGGATCGCGAACGGGATCCGCAGGATCGCGGCGAAGAGCGGCACGAAGGCCAGCACCATCGCGACCCCGATCACGTTGCCGGTGTACATGCTCGCGATGAGCCCCCACACGAACTCGGGCCGCTCCTTGAACAGCATCGGCCCCGGCTGCAGCCCCCAGATGATGAGCCCGCCCAGCATCACCGCGGCGGTGGGGCTGCCCGGAATGCCGAGAGTGATCATGGGGAGGAGCGCGGCGCCCCCCGCCGCGTGGGCCGCGGTTTCCGGGGCCACCACCCCTTCGAGCTCGCCCTTGCCGAAGCGCTCGGGATGGCGCGAGAAGCGGCGCGCGAACGCGTAGCTCATGAACGAGGCGGGCGTGGCCCCGCCCGGCTTGAAGCCCATCCAGAAGCCGATGAACGCGCTGCGCACGATGGTGCGGTAGAGGCGGGGGAGCTGGCGCCAGGTCCGGACCACCACCGCGGAGTTGATGCCCGCGGTCACCCCACGGAACGAGAGGCCCTCCTCGACCGACAGCAGGATCTCACCGATGCCGAACAGGCCGATCACCGCCACGATGAAGTCGAAGCCCTTCATGAGGTCGGTGATGCCGAAGGTCAGCCGCAGCTGGCCGGTGACGATGTCGAGCCCGGCGCAGGCCAGGATGAACCCGATGAGGATCGACGCCAGCGACTTGACCGGGTTGCCGCCCCCGAGCCCGATGAAGGACGAGAAGGTCAGCAGCTGGATGGCGAAGAACTCGGGCGGGCCGAACCTGAGCGCGACCTCGGCGAGCAGCGGGGCGAAGAGCGTGATCAGCACCACCGAGAAGACGGCGCCGAAGAACGACGACGTGAAGGCGGCGGTGAGCGCCTCCCCGCCCCGCCCCTGGCGGGCCATCGGGTAGCCGTCGAAGGTGGTGGCGACCGACCACGGCTCGCCCGGGATGTTGAACAGGATCGATGTGATCGCCCCGCCGAAGAGCGCGCCCCAGTAGAGGCTCGTGAGCAGGATGATCGCCGAGTTCGGGTGCATCGAGAACGTGAGCGGCAGCAGGATCGCGACCCCGTTGGCCCCCCCGAGACCCGGCAGCACCCCGATGACGGTGCCGAGGGTGATGCCCAGCACGGCCACCGCCAGGTTGCCCGGGTGCAGGGCGACCTGGAAGCCGAGCAGCAGGTTCTCCCAGCCCATCGCTCAGTATCCCAGCCAGGCCTCGAGGGGCCCCTTGGGCATCGGCACGAGGAACCACTGCTCGAACACCACGAACGTGATCACCGGGAACAGCACGCCGAGCAGGATCACCGGGATCCAGCCGTAGCGGCCGATCCAGCGCATGTAGAAGCCGAGGAAGACCGCGCTGGCCACGTAGAGGCCGAGCCACTGGACCAGCACCACGAAGCCGGCGGCGGGAAGGAGCGTGCTGAGCACCGGCCGGAGCTGCGCGCGGGTGACGAAGGGCTTGCCGTCCCCCCGCCGCCACGCCTGCCCCGCGATCACCCCGCTGGCCGCGAGCAGGAACATCGCGAGCCAGAACGGGAAGAACCCGCTCTGCGGCCCGTCGGTGCCCCAGCCGATCCCGAGACGCAGCGAGTCCCAGATGACGAGGAGGCCGCCCGCCATCAGGACCAGCGCCGTCGTCAGGTCCGCCGTGCGCATGAGCGCTCCGGGATGGGCGCGGCTACTTCTTCAGGAGCCCGCCCTTCGTCATGAGATCGCGATGGAGCGCCTCGGCCTCCCCCAGCCACTTCACGAACTCGGGCCCCGTCTCCCACGCCGGCTTCAGCGCGCCCTGGTTCAGGTAGTCCTTGAACTCGGGCGTCTCGTAGACCTTCTTCAGCATGGCCTGGTACCACTCGACGGCGTCCTTCGGCATGTCGGGCGGCCCGAAGATCCCGCGCAGCATGAGGTACGAGATGTCGGCCCCGAGCGCCTCCTTCACGGTCGGAATGTCCTTCCACTCCGGCACCGTGATTCGCGCGGTGTCGAACACCGCCAGCGGCCGCACCCGGCCCGCCTTCCAGTGGCTCGCGCACTCGATCGGATTGTTCACGGTCGAGTCCACGTGCTTGCCCACAAGGTTCACGCACACCTCCCCGCCGCCCTTGAACGGCAGGTAGGTGAACTTCACCCCGGTGGCCTGCTCGAGCCGGATGGTGAGGATCTGGTCCTCCTGGGCCGACCCGGTCCCGCCCATCTTCATGCGGTCGCCGCCGGAGCGCTCCTTCACCGCCGCGATGTACTCCCTGGCCGACTTGTAGGGCGTCTCCGCGTTCACCCACAGGATGAACTCGTCGAGGGCCATGCGGGCCAGCGGGGTGAGGTCCTTCCAGTTGAACGGCACCCCGGTGTGGAGCGGGGTCGTGAAGAGGTTGGACAGGGTGATGATGATCGTGTGGGCGTCGCCCTTCTTGCCCTTGACGTGCAGGAAGCCCTCGGCGCCCGCCCCGCCCGACTTGTTGACCACGATCATGGGCCGCGGGGAGAGCTTGTGCTTCTCCACGATGCCCGCGATGAGGCGCGCCATCTGGTCCGCCCCCCCGCCGGTGCCGGCGGGGATGACGAACTCGATGGGCTTGGTGGGCTCCCACGCCGCCCACGCGGCGGGGCCGCTCCACAGGATGCCTGCGACCGCTAGCAGCACAGCGAGACGCCGCAGATGACGGGTCATGGCCGCCTCCTCTGGTTTCGGGCGGTGGGTATGCGGGCGACGCGACCGCTCTACTTGTCTCCGGGCCGCTCCTTCCGGAACGGGATCACGCCCGGAATCTCCCACTTCTCCCACATCTCGTCCACCTTGGCCTGGAAGTAGTCCAGGTCCTCCTCGGTGAAGTGGGCGAAGCGCCCCTGCTTGAGCAGGTACTCCCGCACCGGCTTGCGCGGGCGACCTTCCACGATGGCCTTGGACTTGCCGTAGTGCCGCACCACCCCGTCCTCGACCTCGTAGAGCGGGAAGATGCCGGTCTCCACCGCCAGCTCGCCCAGCTCGTGGGAGAGCATCGGATCGTAGTCCCAGCCCTTCGGGCACGGGTCGAGGGAGTGGATGAAGGTCGGGCCCCCGATGCTGAGAGCGCGACGGACCTTGTTCATCATCTCCACCGCGTAGGAGGCGTCCACGGTGGCCACGTACCGGCACTCCGGGTGGCCGGCCGCGAGCATGCCCGCGGTGTTCTTCTTCCAGCGGGTGTGGATGATGCGCTTGACCGAGCCCGGCGGGCTGAACGTGGTGTTGGCGCCGTAGGGCGTGGAGCCGGAGAGCTGGATGTCGGTGTTGGCGTACGACTCGTTGTCGTAGAGCAGGATCAGCGAGTTGTACTCCCGGTGGGTCAGGGTCGCCGAGATCGCGCCCAGCCCCATGTCGGCGCCGCCGCCGTCGCCGCAGAACGCGATGACGTTGATGGGCTCCGCCTTCATCTTGCCCTTCTTCATGAGCGCCTTCAGCCCCGCCGAGGTCCCCAGCGCGGCCGAGCCGGACGAGCCGAGCTGGGTGTGCATCCACGGTACCACCCACGGGGTCGTGTAGTAGGTGGTGTTGGCCACGTACATGCAGCCGGTGGAGCCCAGCACGATCGTGCGCGGACCGGCCGCCTTCACCATGAGCTTCATCACCAGCGCCGACTCGCAGCCCTGGCAGGTGCGGTGACCGGAGGTGAAGTACTCCTCGATGGTGACCTTCTTGACGCCCCGGAAGGGCTCGAGGATCTGGGTCGCGTTCGTGAATGCGGTATCGGCCATGAGGTTGATCTCCTCTCGCGCGCTATTCTCTGACGCCGAGCCAGTGCGTCTTGGAGTCCGACTTGCCGGCCTTCGCGGCCGCGAAGCACATGTCGGCGGCCTTGGCCACGTCCTCGAGCGTCACCTCCCGGCCGCCCAGCCCGCAGATGAAGCTCAGCAGCGGCGGGCGGCGCTCCGAATTGTACAGGGCGGACCGGATCTCGTTGGCCACCACCCCCGAGTTGAAGGGCGAGCCGAACGAGTAGTCGCGATCGATCACCCCGATCGCGGCCGCCTTCGAGAGCACCTTCACGATCCGATCGGTCGGAAAGGGCCGGAACCACCGGGGCCGGAGCAGCCCCACCTTCTTGCCCTGGGCCCGCATGTTGCGGATGGCGACCTTCATCGACAGCGAGATCGTCCCCATCCCCACCAGGACGATCTCCGCGTCGTCGGTCATGTACTCCTCGAACCAGGGGTTCTCGGGCCCCCGCCCCATGACCTTCCGGAAATCCGCGTAGGCCTCGTCGATCACCCCGGAGGCCCGCTTCATCGCCTCGTCGTTCTGCCGCCGGATCTCGATCACCCAGTCCTCGTTGGCCTGCGGGGCCACCGTGATCGGATTGTCGGGATGCAGCTGCAGGTCGCCGCGGTCGTAGCGCGGCAGGAACTTGTCGACGAGGGCGCGGCTCGGCACCTGGCAGAGCGCCTGGGAGTGGGTCAGGAAGGCCCCGTCCGCCGAGATCGCGGTGGGCAGGAACACCCGCCGGTCCTCCGCGATACGGTACGCGAGCAGCGTGGTGTCGAGCATCTCCTGGGCGGTGTCCACCCAGACCAGCATCCAGCCCAGATCGCGCACCACGAGGGCGTCGTTGTGCTCGACCCCGAACGCGCCCGGGTCGTCCAGCGCGCGGTTGCCGACCATGCAGACCATCGGCACCCGGAGCGGCGGGGTGACGGTCAGGCACTCCATCGCGTACATCCAGCCCACGCCGGAGGAGCCGCAGAACACGCGGGCGCCCACCGTGGAGGCGTGCTTCACGATCTCGAACTGGCTGTGCTCGCCCTCGGCCACAATGTACTCGGCCACCAGGTGGCCGTTCGCGATCTTCTTCGCGATGGCCTGCATGACGGTGTCGTAGGGCCGGATCGGGTACGCGGTCACCACGTCGATGTCGGCCAGGGCCAGGGCCTCCGCGCACGCCTCGCTGCCCGAGATCAGCATCTCCTTGTGATCGGCGACCGCTCCTGCGGGCTTCTTGGTCTCGACGGCCATTGGTCTGTCTCCTCCTACTTCTTCGACTCGGCGTTCTCGCCGGGAATGCCCGCGGTGATCTCGATGCCGCCCGTCTCCAGCTCCCGCTTGATCTCCTCCTCGTACTGGCCGCGGAAGCGGAAGCCGTGGGAGCGGGTGATGTGCTCCCTGCTGCGGATCTTGTCGGTCAGCCACGTCTTGTACTTGGCCTTGTCCTGCCGCCACATCTCCCACTGGCTCGCGTTGTCCTCGAAGGCGTCCTCGCGCACCATGGTGACGCAGTCCTTGGCCGGGCACACCGCCTCGCAGACGCCGCAGCCGCAGCAGGCCTCCATGTTGGCGTCGTAGAGGCCGTCGGGGGTGACGTCGAAGCAGGAGTCGGGGCACTGGATCCAGCACAGCGTGCACTTCACGCACTTGTCGAAGTCGATCACCGGCCGCATGGTGCGGGTGGTGAACTTCTTGAAGTACGGGTTGCGCTCCGGCACGTAGCCCTTGCCGCCCTCCATCGGCTTGCCGATCGGGATGGCCGGGATCGACACGCCCTCGCGCATCTCCCACCACTTCGGCATCTCGAAGGCGTACGGGGTCTCCGGGTTGCCCTCGCTGGTGTCGACCGGCCGGGTCTCGAGCCGCTCGTACGCCTTGCGGGCGGAGGCGACCTTCAGGTCGGAGCCCCACTCCGCTTCCTTGATCGCCAGGCAGACCGCGTCCAGCGAGAGGAAGTCGGGCTGGATCTTGGCCAGGGCGCCCAGGATGCGCGCCTCGGTGTGGTCCTCCTTGTAGACCCAGAGCCCCGAGAAGGAGGCCTTGGCGCGGATCAGGGCGAGGTTGTAGGGCGCCTCCTTCTTGTGGATGTCCTTCAGGAGGTCGGCCGCCGGCTGCAGCGACGTCATCAGCACGGTCCCGCCCGAGACGGTCAGCCGGTTGATCGGCTGCAGCCCGTACCACGCCCAGGACTCCACGCCCTTGGCCAGCGTGTCGTCGACGCAGATGGTGACGTCCACTTCCTTGGGCTCGTAGCGCGCCATGTTCTGCTCGAGCTCTTCCTGCGTGTCGGCCACGATCGCGAAGTCCTTGGCCGGGATGCCGTTTCGCTGCGGGCTGTCGCCGTACCGCCCGAACGCGATGCCCCATCGGCCCGCCTTGCGGGCGGAGAACACGATGCCCCGGCAGATCCGGGCCGCGAGGTTCTTCTGGAAGATGCCGCGGTAGACGACTTCGCAGGTGAAATGCGCCATGCCTTCCTCCTCGAACGAGCGGCGTTGCTTGCGCGACTGGGTGCTTTGGTCGGCTGGTCGGACCATACCTTGCGCCCGGGTCCGGGGGCTGTCAAGCGCAAAGCCGCGAGGAGGGTCAAGTGGCTCAGGCGAGACGCCGGGCGCCGCCGAGCCGGCGGCGACCGTGACGGCGGTGGTGCGCGGCCACCTTCATGCGGTTGCCGCAGACCGCCATCGAGCACCAGCGGCGGCGGCGGGCCCGCGACCGGTCCCGGAAATAGAGGATGCAGGCGGGGTTGGCGCACTGCCGGATGCCCGACCCCCGGCCGGCCGCGATCAGCGGGGCGAGGGCGCGGGCCACCGGAGCGAGGGCGCGAAGCGGGCCGGCGACGCCCGGCATGTCGGCCAGGCCCCACCCGGATCCGCGGCGGACCAGGCGGGGGACTCCGAGACCCCAGCCGAGGGCCTCGTTGACCTGCTCCACCAGCGCGGCCGGCACCGGCCGCCGCGCGGCCAGGGTGTCCAGGACGTCGCGCGCGGTCGCGCGCAGGGCGTGAGCCTGCGCGAGCGCGGCGGCGCAGCCGCGCGCATCGTCAGCGGCCATCGCCCGGAGGGCGGCCGCCTCGTCCCGTCCGAACCCGCCGCGCAGCTCGAGGAAATCGATCAGCGCCCGCCACGAGCCGAGCTCGTCCGGCGCCCCCGGCCGGCGCGGCACCGTGTTGGCGAAATCCACGGCCAGATCGTCTCCGACCTTGATGAACGATCTTCGGATCATCCGCTCAAGTGCCGCCGAATCAAGACGTTCTCGCCAATCTGCGCACGCGGAATCGACTAACCTCTTTTCCCGATCTAAGAGGTTAGCACGAAAGGGGCAGCGGCCATGCACGTCGCGGAGATCTGGCGGTACCCGGTGAAGTCGATGGCGGGCGAGCGGCTCGAGCGCGCGGAGGTCGGCCTGGACGGGATCGCGGGCGATCGCATCGTCCACGTGAGCGGCCCGGGCGGCCGCGTGGTCACCTCGCGGACCCACCCGCGCCTGCTGGCCCTGCACGCGGCGCTCGGGTCCGACGGCGAGCCGCTGGTCGACGGCCGGCCCTGGACGGCGCCGGAGAGCGCAGCCGCCGTCCGGGCCGCGGCGGGTGCGGAGGCGCGGCTGGTGCGCTACGACGGGCCGGAGCGCTTCGACGTGCTGCCGCTGCTGGTCGGCACCGACGGCGCGTTCGAGCAGCTCGGGGTCGACCACCGGCGCCTGCGCCCGAACATCGTGGTGGGCGGCGTCGACGGGCTCGAGGAGCGGCGCTGGCCCGGCGGAGGCCTGCAGATCGGGGAGGTCGTGATCGGGGTGGCCAAGCTCCGGGGCCGCTGCGTCATGACCACCTACGACCCGGACACCCAGGGCCAGGACCTGTCGGTGCTGCGCCGGATCGTGTCCGAGTTCGGCGGGGTGATGGCGCTCGACTGCCGCGTGCTGCGCGGCGGGCGGATCGCGGTCGGCGACCCGGTGACGCTGCTCGCGGAGACGGCGGGCGTCTAGCTCCCCGCTCCCGGCGCGCCGGAGGCGCTCCGCACCAGATCGACGAAGTACTGGTGCACGGCCGGGTCGTCGGTGAGCTCGGGGTGGAAGGCGCCCACGACCACCGTGCCCTCCCGGGCCATCACGCACTCGCCGCGATGCTCGGCGATCCGGGTGACGCCCGGGCCCACCCGCCGGATCCGCGGGGCCCGGATGAAGACCATCTTGATCGGGCGCCACCCCTGCCCCAGGTCGCCGGTGCCCTCGGTCTCGAACGACTCCTTCTGGCGCCCGTAGGCGTTGCGCTCCACCGTGAGGTCGATGAACCCGAGCGAGGGCTGGGCCGGGTTCTGCACCTCGCGCGCGAGCAGGATCATCCCCGCGCAGGTGCCGAAGATGGGCCTGCCCGCGGCGTGGAACTTCTCCAGCGCGGGCACGAAGTCCCAGGCGTCCATCAGCTTGAGCAGCGTGGTGCTCTCGCCCCCCGGCATGATGAGGCCCGCCACCTCGTCGAGCTGCCGCGGCATGCGCACCTCGACCGACCCGACCCCGAGCCGGTCGAGGGCCTTCCGGTGCATGGCGAAATCCCCCTGCAGCGCCAGGACGCCGATCTTCATGCCGCCCTCGTCATGCGAGCCCGCTCCTTGAGTGATCTCCAACCAGGATCCGTTCCCGCTCGCGCAGCCAGCCCAGCACCGTCTCCGCGTTGCGGTCGGGCGGGAAGACCGGGTACCAGATGCGCTCGATGCGCCCCCGATCGACGAACCAGGCCATGCGCTTGATCAGGGTCGTCGGCCCCCCGCCCTCGACCGGGTACTCGAACGTGGGCAACCGCAGGGCGCGAATGAGCGCGAGGTCGCGATCGCTCAGCATCTCGAACGGCACGTGGTTGCGCTCGACGAACGCGCGCTGGTAGCCGGTCTCCTGGGTGCTCACCCCGTACACCGCCACGCCCCGGGCCAGGAACTGCCCGTGGAGGTCGCGAAAGCCGCAGCTCTGCGGCGTGCAGCCACGGGCGCCGGGAATGGCGTCCCACGCCGGCCCGGCCGGCCGACCCGGCTCCCCGGTGCGCGGATAGAAGAACAGCACCGCCGGGCTCGCCGCGATCTCCGCCACGTCCGCCCACCCGCCCGCCGTGGAGGCCAGGCGGACCGACGGCACCCGCGACCCGGGCAGGTGGTCGCAGGCGCCGTCGTCCCGCGGGACGGGCAGCGTACGGAAATCGGGCGTGTTCCCGCCGTCCATCGTCGAGCGCCGCTACCAACCCCGCGTCTGCAGCAGGTCGGACTCCTTCAGCTTGGACGTCTCGATGCCGGGCATCGCATCGCCGAGGCCCTCGGAGACCCGGGCCAGCACGTCGGGGTCCTTGTAGTGCGTGGTCGCCTGCACGATGGCCTTGGCCCGCGCCGCCGGATCCGACGACTTGAAGATGCCCGAGCCCACGAACACCGCCTCCGCGCCCAGCTGCATCATCAGCGCGGCGTCGGCCGGGGTGGCGATGCCGCCCGCCGAGAAGTTCGGCACCGGCAGATGACCGCTCTTCGCCACCCAGCGCACGAGCTCGTACGGCGCGCCGAGGTTCTTGGCCTCGGTCATCAGCTCCTCGTCGCCCAGCAGGGTCAGGCGGCGGATGCCGGAGGTGACCGCCCGCATGTGGCGCACCGCCTCCACGATGTTGCCGGAGCCCGCCTCCCCCTTGGTGCGCATCATGGCCGCGCCCTCGCCGATGCGGCGCAGGCACTCGCCCAGGTCGCGCGCCCCGCAGACGAAGGGCACCTTGAACGCGAACTTGTCCACGTGGAAGTGCTCGTCGGCCGGGGTCAGCACCTCGGACTCGTCGATGTAGTCCACCCCGAGCGCCTCGAGGATCTGCGCCTCCACGAAGTGCCCGATCCGGCACTTGGCCATCACCGGGATCGTGACCGCCTTCTGGATCTCCTTGATCTTGGTCACCGGCGACATCCGGGCCACGCCGCCCTCCTTGCGGATGTCGGAGGGCACCCGCTCGAGCGCCATCACCGCCACCGCCCCCGCGTCCTCCGCGATCTTGGCCTGCTCGGCGTTGGTGACGTCCATGATCACGCCGCCCTTCAGCATCTCGGCCAGGCCCACCTTCAATCTCAGAGTCCCGCTCTCCATGTCCTCGTCTCCTTTCGGGGTTGTACGGATCACTGCGTGAGTCGTGTCTCTAGCCTGGCCCGCACCGCCGGCCACTCCGCCTCCAGGATCGAGAAGGCGGCGGTGTCGCGGATCGCCCCGTCGCTCGCCGGCCGCGCCGCCCGCAGCACGCCGTCGAAGCGGGCGCCCAGGCGCAGGATCGCGGCGCGCGAGCGCCGGTTGCGGGCGTCGGTCATCAGGCTCACCCGGTGGACGCGCCAGGTCTCGAAGGCGTGGGTGAGCATCAGGAGCTTGGCCTCGGTGTTGATCGCGGTGCGCTGCGCGTCGGCCGCCAGCCACGTGGCGCCGATCTCCACCGCGTCCGGCCGGTCGGTCCCGCGCTGGTGGGCGTTGCCCTCGGGCCACGTCCAGTACTCGATGTTGAGGAAGCGCGTGGTGCCCACCACGCGCCCGGTGGACCGGTCCACGGTGGCGAAGGGCAGCGAGCGTCCGGCCGCCTGCTCGCCGAGCGCGGTCTGGATGTAGCCCTCCGTCTCGGCCGCGTTGCCGGGCACCAGCGTGAGGCCGTAGGTGTCGCGCGGCCCCGACGCCGCCTCGAGCAGGGCGGGCGCGTGCTCGAGGGTGAGCGGCTCGAGGCGCACCCACCGCCCCTCGAGCACCACCGGGACGACGACCGTCGGCGCGAGCGCGGCCACGCTCATGCGAGCGCCGCCTCCAGGTCGGCCTGGAGATCCGCCGGGTCCTCGAGCCCCACCGACACCCGGATCAGACCGGGGCCGATGCCCATCGCGGCCTTGGCCTCGTCGGAGAGCCGGCGGTGCGAGGTGCGCGCGGGATAGGTCCACGTGGTCGCCACGTCGCCGAAGCTCGGCGCGAACTCGAGCAGCCGCGCGCGGGCCATGAAGCGCTCCACCGCGGGCGCGCCGCCGCTCAGGTCGAACGAGAGCATCGCTCCCGCGTGCCGCGGCATGAGGCGCCGGGCCAGCGCGTGCTGCGGATGCGACGGCAATCCCGGGTAGTACACGCGCGAGACCGCGGGCAGCCGCTCCAGCGCGCGCGCGAGGGTGAGCGCGGTCGCGCTCTGCCGCTCCATGCGGACCGCGAGCGTGCGGGCCCCGCGCGTGGCGAGCCACGCGTCGAACGGGCCCAGGTTGGTGCCCGCGCGGATCATCGCGTTGCGGATCCGCGCGACCGGCTCCGCCCGCCCCGCCACCAGGCCGCCGGTCACGTCGCCGTGGCCGGAGATGAACTTGGTCAGGCTGTGCATGACCAGGGTGGCCCCGTGCGCGAGGGGCCGGAGGACCGCGGGCGAGGCCATCGAGGCGTCCACGATGAGCTCGATCCCGCGCCGCGCCAGCTCGGGGGCCAGCGCGGGCACGTCGGCGAGCCGCAGCAGCGGGTTGGAGATCGCCTCCACGAACACCGCGCGGGTCCGGGGCCGGAGCGCGCCCAGGATCGCCGCGGGGTCGGTTCCGTCCACGAAGTCGGTCTCGATGCCCAGGCGGCGGCCCTCGTCGCTGAGGAACGCGGCGGTCGAGCCGTAGAGGTCGCGCGCCGACACCAGGTGATCGCCGGCCTCGAAGAGGCCCAGCAGCAGCGCGGTGGTGGCGCCCATCCCGGACGCGCAGGCCACCGCGCCCTCCGCGCCCTCGAGCGCTGCGACCAGCTCCTCCAGCATCGCGTGGTTGCCGGTGCCGTAGCGGCCGTACACGAATCCCGGCTTCTTGCTCTCCCACACCGACTCGACGGTGTCCATGTCCTCGAACACGTACACGTTGGTCTGGTAGATGGGCGCGGTCAGGGGCCGACTGGCGGAGGGCACGTCGCGCCCTCCACGGGCGGCCAGCGTGTCGAAGTCCACGGCGTGTCCTCCTAGACCAGCGGCACCGCGGGCAGCACCGCCGCCGCGACCGGCTCCGGCTGGCGCTGGGCGTCCCGGATCGTATCGGCCAGCCGCCGGATGCCCTCGTCGATCTGGGCGAGCGGCAGCGCGGAGAAGGACAGGCGCAGCATGCGTTCGCCGCCGCCGTCCACGAAGAACGCGTTGCCCGGGGTGAACACCACCCCGCGCGCGGTCGCCCGCTCCAGCAGGAGGGAGGCGTCCAGGCCCTGGGGCAGCGTGACCAGCAACGAGAAGCCGCCCTCGTGGTCGCTCCACATCACGCCGGGCGGCATGCGCTTGCCGAGCGCGGTCAGGAGCGCGGCGCGCCGCCGCCCGTACTCGCGGAGGACCCGGGCCTGGTGGCGGTCGAGGAGGCGCTGGCGGCAGAAGTGGTAGACCGCGGCCTGGATGAGCGGGCTCGTGTGGATGTCGGCCAGCTCCTTCGCGACCTCGAGGCGCTCGATCAGCTCCGGCGCCGCCACCATCCAGCCGAGCCGGAGACCGGGGAAGAGGATCTTCGAGAAGGTGCCGACGTAGATGACCAGGCCCGAGACGTCCAGCGCCTTGAGCGGCGCGGGCGGACGCGGCCCGAAGAACAGGTTGCCGTCGAAGCCGTCCTCCAGGATCGGCAGCCGGTGGCGGGCCGCGACCTCCAGCACCCGCTTCCGGGTCTCGTCGCGCATGGTGAGGCCGGTCGGGTTGTGCGCGCTCGGCTGGCAGTAGAGCAGCTTGGGCGACTGGCGCTCCAGCAACCGGTCCAGGTGGGCGGGATCGAGGCCTCCGTCCACCATCGGGACCGGCAGGAGCTGCGCGCCGAAGGCCCGGAAGACCTGCATCGCGCGTGGGTAGGACGGCTCCTCGATCGCCACGAAGTCCCCCGGATCGAGCAGCGTGCGCGCCACCAGGTCGAAGCCCTGCTGCGAGCCGTTGACGATGAGGATCTCCTCGGGCCGGGCCTCCAGCCCGAAGCGCAACAGGTAGCCGGAGAGGAACTCGCGCAGGGGGGGATATCCGCGCGCCGGGTAGTACTGGAGCAGATCGGGGCCCTCCTCGCGGATCACCCGGTTCAGCACCCGACGGAAGGCATCGGTCGGGAAGAGCCCGCTGTCGGGCATGCCGCCCGCGAACGAGATCGCGCCCGGGCTCGGCCGGGGCACCTGGCTGTAGCCGCGACGACGGCGCGTGTCCGCGGCGATGACCTGCGCGGCCTTCGAGAAGAAGCCGGTCCAGTCGAGCCGCGGAGTCACCGCGCGGGGCGGAGCGGTCGGGCTGGGAACCCGGTCCGCCACGAACGTGCCCTGCCCCACGTGGGCGCGGGCCCAGCCGCCCGCGACCAGCTCGTCGTAGGCCTGGGCCACCGTGGTGCGGTTGACTCCCAGCTCCTGGGCCAGCTCCCGGGTCGCCGGCAGCTTCACCCCGGAGGCGAGCAGCCCCTGGCTGATCAGCCGCTCGAAGTGCAGCTGGATCTGCCGCGAGAGCGGCGCCTTGCCGGACCGTCCCGTTCCCCTGTCGAGCGCGATACGCATTGGTCCCCGATGTACCGGCCATTATTGTACCAATCCAAGCCGTGTAAACGGCCAATTGGATGATTCTAAAGCCATCCAATTGCCGGACGGGAACCCCGTGGTAACATGGCGCCCCCAGGGCTCCCCCTGGGATTCCCGCGAGGAGCAGCGAGAGGGGCAGGTATGCCGGGTGTCGTGGTGCTGGAGTCCATGTGGAACAAGAAGGGCCGTCTGCTCGACGAGGAGCCCTCGGTCCTCCCCTACCTCAAGGCCATTCGCCAGTCGCTGGCCTGGGAGGGCATCCGGGTCAACCTGGTCTACCGCCGCTTCTACTCGAGTTACGACCTGGGGCTCCTGCTCGAGGAGGTCCGCCGGCGCCGCCGCTCGTTCCAGGTGTGCTACATCGCCTCCCACGGCCAGCGCCGCAAGCTGGTGGGCATCGGCGACAAGGTCATCCGCCTCGAGCGACTGGTGGACCACTGCCGCCCGTCGCACGGCACCGGCTACATCTTCGGGGCGTGCGACTTCGTCACCCCGGACACCGCGCGCAACTTCCTGCTCGCCACCGGGGCGCGCTTCGTGGCCGGCTACCAGAAGGCGATCCCGTGGACCGAGTCCATGCTGGTGGACTGCCTGTTCCTGTCCTACCTGCTGGGCGGCACCATGAAGTGGGTGCGGACCAAGCACGGCGAGCGCATGCCGCCGCTGCGGGCCCTCGAGGATTTCGAGATCACGCGCTCGGAGAACCCCCAGAAGGTGGCGGGGCAGCTCTACCGGGACTTCCCGCTCGCGCACGACATCACGTTCTCGTGCTTCACCCTCGATCGCGGGCCGGGCCGCAAGCCCACCATGGAGAACTCGTTCGACATCTTCCGCCGCAACGTGGATCGCGCCCGGCGGGTGGTGCGCGATCTCTGATCGCCCCCAGGCACGGGAGGAGCGCATGAGCGCCGGAGAAGCCCCGATCAAGCAGGCCGTGAAGTGGATCGACGAGCAGCTGGAGGAGAACCCTCAGGCCGACCGGATGCGGCTGATCGACGAGGCGGGCCGCCGCTTCGACCTGACCCCGCTCGACTCCGAGTTCCTCCTGCGCCACATCGGCCAGCGGAAGGCGTGAGCGACACCCCGCAGGCGCGCGTGCAGGCCCAGTTCGGCGCGCGCGCGGCCGCCTACGTGGCGAGCCCCGGCCACGCGGGCGGTCCGGATCTCGAGCAGCTGGTGGCGTGGGGCAAGAAGCGCGGCGCCGCCCGCGTGCTGGACATCGCGACCGGCGGCGGCCACACCGCGCTGGCCTTCGCGCGCTTCACCCCGAGTGTGGTCGCGGTCGACATCACGCTGCCGATGCTGCGGGCGGCGCGCGAGCTCGTGACCGGCGCCGGCGTCTCCGGGATCCGCTTCCTGGGCGCCGACGTGGAGGCCCTCCCCTTCCGCGACGGCACCTTCGGCACCGTGACGTGCCGGACCGCCGCCCATCACTTCCCGGCGCTGCTGCCCTTCCTGCGCCAGGTGGCCCGCGTGCTGCGGCCGGGCGGATCGTTGCTCGTCGAGGACATCATGGGCCACGACGACGAGGACGCGGCCGCGTTCATGCTGGAGGTCGAGCGGCGGCGCGACCCGAGCCACGTGCGCGCGTTCCGCCAGCTCGAGTGGACCGCCTTCCTGCGCGCGGCCGGCCTCACCGTGATCGACGAGGCGATCGTGCCGAAGGTGCGGACGTGGGAGGACTGGACGCGGCGCTCCGGCATGGCCCCCGCGGCCAAGGCCGACCTGGAGGCCTTCGTGCTCGCGGCCCCCGCTCCCCTGCGGGAGGCCTTCGAGTTCCGCATCGAGGGCGGACGGATCGTCTCGTTCTCCGACCGCATGCTGCTCCTGCGCGCCGACCGCGACTAGGGACGCAGGCGCACCACCGTCGCGCCCCAGCCCCCTCGCTCGGGCGGCCCGTCGAAGAACTCGATCACGGCGGGATGCCGCGCGAGCACGCTCCGCACGATCGCCCGCCGGGTCCCGCGGCCCTTGCCGTGGATGAGCCGCACCTCGCGGAAGCCGCGCGCCCGCGCCTCGGCCAGGTAGTCGGCGACGACCGAGCGGACGTCGCGCGGGGCGAACGCGTGGAGATCGAGCGAGTCCTCGATGGGCAGGATGATCGGATCCGGCTCCGGCTCGTCCACGGCGGCCAGGATACCGCGCGGAGGACGGATCCCCGGGCTTGACAAGGCGTCGGCCGGCTCCATAATCCGCGCATGTCCGACCTGCGAGCCGAAGTCCTCGACTGGCTCACCACCTTCGAGGCCGCGTGCCGTGGCCGTGACTTCGCGGCGGGCCGCCGCCTCTTCGCCCCCGACGCGGTGGCCTTCGGCACCTACGCCACCGCGGTGCACGGCCTCGACAACATCGAGCGCGAGCAGTGGCGCCAGATCTGGCCGCGCATCAGCGAGTTCCGCTTCGACGCCCGGCCCGACGTGGGCGGCGCCGGGGACTCCGCGTGGGTCGCGGCGACGTGGTCCTCCGGGGCAGTCGGCCCCGACGGGCGGCCGTTCACCCGCCACGGCCGGGCCACCTTCAACCTCGCCCGCCGCGACGGGCGCTGGGTGGCCGTCCACAGCCACGTGTCGCTCTTGCCCACGCAGTCGGAGAGCGCCCACGGGCGACGCTAGGGCGCGCGCCGCGCGCCCACGTCGCGGCGGGCGATAGGGACAGGCCGGCGATAGAGACAGGCCGGCCCCGCCTCCGGCGCCACCGGATCGGGCGGGCCGGCGCCGAAGGGCGGGCCGGGGATCGCCGCTACTGCTTCTCCAGCCTCACCGGCCGGTCCCGATCACCCCGGCTCCCACCGGAGGCGGTGGTGAGCGTCACGGTCCCGACCATCGTCTTCTCGTCCGTCACGTTGACGTCGTACTGCCAGCCGTTGTGCCCGGTGAAGCGCAGCGAGGGCTGCTTGCCCGACGTGATGATCTCGAGACTCTCCGGGTTGCGGCCCAGCAACGCCTCCGAGGTCCACTTGCCCCCTTCGTCCTTCACCGACTTGATGGTGAGCACGCGGTTGACGACGTTCCTCGCCTGACGCGTCGCGACCTCTCCCTCCCACCGGCCGACCAGGGTCTTCTCCAGGTCCGCCTGGGCGTGCGCGGTGCCGATCAGGAGCCAGGCCCCCACGCCCCGGACCAGCAGCCCGCGTGCCACCATCCGGATCGATCGCATCGGGAGGTCCCTATCCCTTCTCGGTGATGTAGATGTGCTGCAGCATGTCGACGTAGATGTTGCCGTCGACCACGAACTCGCCCGCCTTGTTCTTCTCGAGCCCGCCCACCCAGGGCTTCTTGGCCGCGTAGCGGAGCACCCACGCCACCGGCACGTAGCCGACGTCCTGCTGCATGATCTCCTCGGCCCGCTTGTAGTGCTCGAGCCGCTTCTTGGTATCCCGCGTGTCGCGGCCCGCCTCCAGCTCCTTGTCGAAGGCGTCGTTGACCCACGCCTGCCGCTTGCCGGTGGTGCCCTTTCCGTAGAAGGTGTCGAAGTACTCGTTGTGCGGGTCCGGGTAGTCCATGAACCAGCGGATCCACACGAACTGGAGATCCTGCTTCCACAGGCGGTCGCGGAAGACCCGCGGCTCCAGCACCTCGAGCTCGGTCTTCATGTTCAGCGAGTCGAGCAGCACCGCCTGCACCGCCTCCGCGAGCGGCTTCGATCCCAGCCCCTCGTCCCGCATGCTGAGGGTGATCTTGGGCCAGTTCTTGCCGCCCTCGTAGGGCGTGCCCTTCAGAGCCTCGAGGGCCGCCTTCTTGTCGTAGCGCTGGATCGCCTTGATCTTGGGGTCGTCGATCGCCCCCGGGAAGCCGGGCGGGATCATCGACCACGCAGGCACCGCGAAGCCCTGGCTGACCTTCACCACGTTGTCCCGGTCGATCGCGTGGGACACCGCCCGGCGGACCTTGATGTTGTCGAACGGGGCCTTGGTCACCTGCGGGATCAGGTACCAGGTGCCGGGGAACGGATAGCGGAACACGTCCTTCGCCATGCGCGGGTCGGACTGCAGCCGCTTGAGGTCGCCCGACTGGAGCGCGGTCATGTCGAGCTCGTTGTTCTCGTAGGGCAGCGCGCCCGACGCCACCGGGATGATCGGGATCACCACCCGGGTCAGGTGCACGTCCTTGGCCCCGTAGTAGTGCGGGTTCTTCTTGAGCACGATCTGCTTGTTGTGCTCCCAGGACTCCAGCATGAAGGGCCCGTTGCAGACGATGTTGCCGGCCTCCGTCCACTTGTCGCCGAACTTCTCCACCGCCCCGCGATGGGCGGGCAGGGCGGCCAGGTAGGCGGCCAGCACCGGGAAGTACCCCCGGGGCCCTTCCAGCGTCACCTCGAGCGTCCAGTCGTCCTTCGCGCGCACACCGACCTGGCTCGAGTCGGTGATCTGCTTCTTGTTGAAGGCCTCCCCGTTCTTGATGTCGTACAGGAACTTGGCGTAGGGCGCCGCGCTGGCCGGATCGAGCTGTCGCTTCCACGACCACTCGAAGTCGCGCGCGGAGACGGGCGAGTTGTCCGACCACCGGGTGTCCTTCCGGATGGTGAACGTCCACACCGAGCCGTCCTTGTTGCCCTCGACCTTGCTCGCCATCCACGGCACCGACACGAAGTCGGCGTTGAAGGCCATCAGGCCCGCGAAGAGTGCCGGCACCCCGTTGCAGTAGAGGTCCTTGTTGAAGTCGTGGCTCGCGGGATCGTTCTGGTACCAGCCGCCTCCGCCGAACCGGAAGGTCTGATCCTTGGCGAGCTTCTCGTTGGGACCCGGCCGGGACGGCCGGGAGGCGTGGGCGGTGGTCGCGAAACCCAGCCCGCCGAAGGCGGCCATGGCCCCCACGACCTTCAGGAACTCGCGGCGCCCGACGCCGATGGCCTCCAGCCGCTTGGCGAACAGGTCCAGCTGCTCGTCCGGAATCCGCATGGGCGATCCTCCTGTTGGTTACTTCAGCTTGGGGTCGAGGGCGTCGCGGACGCCGTCGCCGAAGAAGGTGAACGACAGCATGGTCACCGCGATGGCGATCGAGGGGAACACGCACAGGTGCCAGTACGAGCGGAGGAACTGCTGATTCTCGCCCACCATCTGGCCCCACGAGGGCGTGGGCGGGTTGATGCCGACCCCGATGAACGACAGCGCGGCCTCGGTGAAGATCGCCTCCGGGATCCCGAAGGTGATCGACACCACGATCGGGGTCAGCGCGCTCGGCAGCACGTGACGGGTCATCACCCGCCAGAACCCGGCCCCGAGGGCCCGCGCGCCTTCCACGAACTCCTTCTCCTTGATGGAGAGCACCTGGGCGCGCGTCTGCCGCGCGATGCCCACCCACCCGGTGAGGCCGAGCGCGATGAAGATGTTCATGAGGCCCGCGCCCAGCATCGACATCACGAGGATGACGAAGAGCAGCCGGGGGAACGCGTACATCACGTCCACGAAGCGGGTCAGCAGCATGTCGGTGCGTCCACCGATGAACCCGGAGAGCGCCCCGATCGGCACGCCGATCAGCACCACGATGACCTGCGCGCCGAGACCGACCAGCATCGACACCCGCGCCCCGTAGATCAGGCGGGAGAGCACGTCCCGCCCGAGCTGGTCGGTGCCGAGCGGGAACTCGCGCGAGGGCCCCTCGTAGAGGCGGCCGAAGTTGGCCTTGGTGTAGGACTGGGGGGCGAGGAAGTCGGCGAAGATCGCGATCAAGCACAGCAGCACGATCACCACCCCGCCCGCCACCGCCAGCTTGTTGCGCAGCAGCCGACGGCGCGCGTCGCGCCAGAGGCTCGAGCCTTGCGCGGTGGGGCGCGGCAGGATGATGGGGCCCGTCAGGCTAGTATCGGATGCGGGGGTCGAGAGCGCCATAGAGCAGGTCCACCACCAGGTTCATCAGGGCGAGGAACGCGCCGTAGATCAGCACCACCGCCATGATCATCGGGTAGTCGCGGCCGGTCATCGACAGCACGAAGAAGCGGCCCATCCCGGGGACGCGGAAGATCGACTCCACGAAGAACGACCCGGTCCCCACCGCCGCGAACATCGGCCCCAGCAGCGTGACCACCGGGATGAATCCGTTCTTCAGCACGTGCTTGAGGATGACCGGCCACTCCGCGAGGCCCTTCGCGCGCGCGGTCACGATGTAGTCGGAGCGGATCACCTCGAGCATGCTCGAGCGGGTGAAGCGGGCGATGATGCCGAGCGGGGCCAGGGCCAGCGTGACGGTGGGCAGCACCCAGTCGCGGGGCGAGTTCCAGCCCCCGGTGGGGAACAGCGGCACCACGAACGAGAAGATCACGATCAGGAACACCGCGAGCACGAAGTTCGGCACGCTCACCCCGAGGGTGGCCACGCTGACCGAGACGTAGTCCCATGAGCGGTTCTGGTACACCGCGGCGAGCACCCCGAGCGTCACCCCGCCCACGATCGCCAGCGCGAGGGCCATGCTGCCCAGGAGGAGCGAGATCGGGAACGTCTCCGCCATGATCTCGGTCACGGTGCGGGTCTTGTAGACGAAGGAGGTGCCGAAGTCTCCGTGCAGCGCCTTCTTCACGAAGATGCCGAACTGCACGTAGAGCGGCTGGTCGAGGCCGTACAGCTCGGCGAGGTTCTTCTGCGCCTCCGGCGACAGCGGATTGGCGCCTTCCGCGACCGGATCCAGCGGGCTGCCGGGCGTGGCGTGCATCACCAGGAAGGTGACGAGCGCCATCGCGAGCAGCGTCGGAACCAACCAGAGGAGGCGATAAACGACGTAGCGGACCAACTACACCCCCGGGAGCCGTGCCCGCCGAAGCCCTGTGACGGGTTAGTAGGGAACTATCCGCAAACCCGCGCGGGAAGTCAAGAAAGAAGTGGTATCCTGCGCCGGAATGACGATTCCGCTGACGATCCTTCCCGGCCCCCACGTCGTCGACACGAAGCCCGGCACCACGATCCTTCGCTCCGCGCACGCGGCCGGTGTCGACATCACCGCCACGTGCGGCGGCCGGGGCCGCTGCACCTCCTGCCGGGTGAAGCTGGTGGCCGGCACCGCCCCGCCTCCGACCATCATGGACGAGCTGCAGCTGGGCGACGCCCTGGTGCGCGAGGGCTATCGCCTCTCCTGCCAGTGGGCGGTGACCGAGCCGGTGACCGTGCAGATCGCCCCGCCGCTCGACGACACCACCTTCCAGATCCTGGGGGGCGAGCGGCCCGCCGACGCCCCCACCCCGCTGTCGATCGACTCGGGCGTGCGCAAGCGCGTGGTGACCGTCACCCTCCCCCGGGACGAGCACCACCAGACCTCCGACGCGGAGGCCCTCGCCGCCGCCGCGGGCCTGCGCCCGGAGGACGTGCCGGCCGCGGTGCTGAGGAACCTGCCCGCGGCCCTGCGCGAGCGCGACCGCGTGGTCACGGTGGCCACGTTCGGCGGAGACGTGCTCGCGGTGGAGGCGGGCGACACCGCGCTCCACACGTTCGGCCTCGCGGTCGACATCGGCACCACCAGCGTGGTCACGACGCTGATGGAGCTCGAGTCCGGCGAGCAGATGGCCTCGGTGTCGAGCCTGAACCCGCAGGCGGTGTTCGGGGGCGACCTCATGTCGCGCATCGCGTTCGCCCAGTTCGACGCGGGCAACCTGCGCAAGCTCCAGACCCGCATCGTGGGGCTGCTCAACCAGCACATCGAGCAGATCACGCGGGAGTCCGGCGTGCTCGCCAAGTGGATCTACAAGGTGGTGATCGTGGGCAACACCGGCATGCACCACCTGCTGCTCGGCATCGACCCCTCCTACGTGGGGCTCGCGCCCTACGCCCCGGTGGTGCGGCAGCCGCTGGTGCTGCCCGCGCGCGACCTGTTCCTCAAGCTCCCCCCCGAGGCCCGCGTCTGCCTGCTCCCGCTGGTCGCCGGCTTCGTGGGCGCCGACGCGGTGGCGGTGGCGCTGGCCACGCGCCTCGACGAATCCCCCACCCTGCGCATCGCGGTCGACATCGGGACCAACGGCGAGGTGCTGCTCGGCTCGCGCGAGCACCTGTGGGCCTGCTCGGCGCCCGCGGGGCCCGCGCTGGAGGGCGCCCAGATCCGCCACGGCATGCGCGCGGCGGTGGGCGCGATCGATCGCGTCCACGTGGAGGCCGGCGATCTGCGCCTGCACACCATCGGCGACGGCCCCGCGCAGGGGCTCTGCGGCTCCGGGTTGCTCGACGCGGTGGCCGCGCTGCTCGACGTGGGCGTGCTGGACTGGACCGGCCTCATCGACGTCGATCGACGGGAGCGGCTCCCCGACCCCATCCGCGCGCGGGTCCAGATGCGGGGCGAGGAGCGCCTGGTGGTGCTGGCGCGCGAGGGCGAGCACGGCGCTCCCCACGAGATCGTCCTCACCCAGGACGACGTGCGTCAGGTGCAGCTCTGCAAGGGCGCGATCGCCTCGGGGGTGGCGATGCTCCAGCACGTGGCGGGCATTCCCACCGACCGGGTGGACGAGCTCATGCTGGCCGGCGGCTTCGGCAACTATCTCTCGGTGCGGAGCGCGCGGCGCATCGGTCTCATCCCGCCCGACCTGCCCCCCGAACGGGTCCGCTACGTGGGCAACGCGGCCGCGCTGGGGGCCCAGCTGGCGCTGATCTCGGAGGCCGAGCGCGCCCGCGCGGAAGCGATCGCTCGGCGCGTGGAGCACGTCTCGCTCGCGGCCCATCCCGACTTCGAGACCATCTTCGTCGAGGCCATGAACTTCCCCCGCTCTTTCTCCCGCTCCCCTCAGGGGAGCGGGCAGGGTGAGGGGTGATTCGGTCCTCAGTGCCCATCGACCTCCACATCCCCGCCTCCGTCGTGGGCGTCACCGCCGGGCCCCGCGAGCACGAGATCGACGCGCGCTGGCTGATGGCCTACGCGGCCGGCCTCGGGGAGGAGGCGCCGGAATACCTCGACACCACGCGGCCCGGCGGCCTGCTCGCGCATCCGCTCTTCGCCGTTTGCTACGAATGGCCGCTCGCGCTCGAGGTGCGGGCCAGGGCCCTCTCCGACGCGGTCGCGCTGCGCGGCGTGCACGCGACCCACCGGCTCACGATTCACCGGCCCATCACCACCGGCGAGCGCCTCGCCACCACCGCGACGGTCGCCGCGCTCGAGCGCCGAGCGCCGGGCGCGTACATGGTGCTCCGCTTCGAGACGACCGACGCGGCCGGCCGGCCGGTCACCACCACCGACTACGGCTCCCTCTACCTCGGCGTCTCCTGCGACGCCTCCCCTTCCCCTCTCTCCCCTCCGGGAAGAGGGCACGATGAAGGGTCGGAGCCTCTCGCGTCCCCCACCTGGACCACCGAGATCGCGATCCCGTCCACGCTCGCCCACGTCTACACCGAGTGCGCGCGCATCTGGAACCCCATCCACACCGATCGCGCGGTGGCGCGGGCCGCCGGCCTGCCCGACATCATCCTGCACGGCACCGCCACGCTGGCGCTCGCGGTCTCGCGCGCGCTGCGCCGGCACCCGCGCGGGCCCGCGGCCCCCGTGCGCGCGCTCGCGTGCCGCTTCGGCGGCATGGTGCGCCTGCCGTCCCGGCTCACCGTGCGCGGCGGCGCCGCCCAGCCGTCGCCCGATGGCACGCGCATGTGCTTCGAAGCCATCGCCGAGGACGGGCGCCCCGCGGTGCGCGACGGCGTGATCGCGCTCGGCGCGTGACCGCGCGGAGCATGACCAAGCTCGAGCGAGTCCAGGCCGCGCTCCGGCGCCAGCCGACCGACCGGCCCCCCTACGCGTTCTGGCGACACTTCCCGGAGGTGGATCGCAACCCGGCCGCCCTCGCCCAGTCCACCCTCCGCTTCCACGAGCGCTACCAGTCCGACTTCCTCAAGGTCACGCCCGCCGCCGGCTACGCGGTTGAGGACTGGGGCTGCGTGGAGAGCGACGAGGTGCGGCCCGACGGTCACCGTCCCTGCGCGCGCCACGCGGTGAACGCCCCCGAGGACTGGAAGAAGATCCGGCCGGTGCGGATGGAGTCCACCGCGTGGGCCTCGCACCTCGAGACGATCATCCGCTGCGTGGTGGACCGGCGGGCCGACTGTTCCACGATGCCGACCGTGTTCAGTCCCCTCTCGCTGGCGCGGAAGCTCTCGGGCGACCGCCTCAGCTACGACCTGAAGGAGAACCCCCAGGCGGTGACCGACGCGCTGGAAGCGATCACCGAGACCATCCTGGCCTTCGCGGAGGCGTGCTTCCGGGAAGGCGCCGAGGGCTTCTTCTACTCGATCCAGGCCGCCAGCACCGACTTCCACACCGAGGAGGAGTACCGCCGCTTCGGGGAGCCGTACGACCGACGCATCCTGGAAGCGGTGCAGGCGCGCTCGCGGCTCACCATCCTCCACGCCCGCGGGGAGCACCTGATGTGGGACCGGCTCGTCACCCTGCCCGCGCACGCCTGGAACTGGGGCGATCGGCGCGCGGGTCCGTCGCTGGCCGAGATCGCGGCGCGCGTGCCGGGCGCGGTGCTCGGCGGCCTCGACCAGTGGTCGGTGCTCCAGGACGGCCGGGCCGAGGACGCCACCGCGCAGGCGCGGGACGCGATCGAGCAGACCGGGGGCCGCGGGCTCATCCTGGGCGGCGGCTGCGTGCTGCCGCCGGGCGTCTCGGACGCCACCCTGGTGAGCGTGGTGCGCGCCATCGGCGGCGCGCCGAAGCTGGGCTTCCTCCGACCGCAGTAGCGGGGGGACGGGGCGGGACTGACCGGACGCCCGGTGGTGGCTACTTGGCCACGTTGAAGCGGAAGTGGCAGATCTCGCCGTCCTGGACCTGGTAGTCCTTGCCCTCCAGGCGCAGGCGCCCGCGATCGCGCGCGGCGGACATGGAGCCCTCCACCGCCATCAGGTCGTCGTAGCTCACCACCTCGGCGCGGATGAAGCCGCGCGCGATGTCGGAGTGGATGGCGCCCGCCGCGTCCTGCGCGCGCGTGCCGCGCGGGATCGACCACGCCCGCACCTCGTCCTCGCCCACCGTGAAGAACGAGATCAGGCCCAGCAGCGCGTAGCAGTCCTCCAGCACCCGGCGGATGGCGGGCTCGGTGAGGCCCAGGTCGGCCAGGAACGCGGCCTGCTCCGGACCCTCGAGCTGCGCGACCTCCGATTCGATCACCGCCGACACCCAGCCGATGCGGGTGGCGGGGCGTGCGGCCACCTCACCGAGACCGAAGCTCTCGACCAGGTTGGCGGCGCGGGCGATCTCCTTCTCGGCGAGGTTCAGGCAATGGAGGATCGGCTTCTGCGACAGGAACGTGAACCCGCGGATGGCCCGGCTCTCCTCGTCGAAGAGGCCGAGGGCGCGGATCGGGCGCCCCGCCTCCAGCGCGGGCTTGATCTTCTGCAGCACCGCCTGCTCGTGCACGTCGGCGTCGGTGCGCTTCTTCTTGATCTGCGCCTCCAGCCGCTCGAGGCGACGCTCCACCACCTCGAGGTCCGCCAGCACCAGCTCGGTCTCGAGGTCGTCGATGTCGCCGGCGGGGTCGGGCACGGCGCCGCCCGCGTCGGGGAACGCGCGCACCACGTGGAGCAGCGCGTCCGCGTTGCGGAACTCCTTGGCCTCGAGCCCCTGGCGCTCGCCCTTCGCGATGCCGGCCAGGTCCACCACCTCGAAGGTGGCCAGCGTGACCTTCTTCGGCTTGAAGATCGCGGCCAGGCGATCGACCCGCGCGTCCGGCACCCGCGCCACGCCCGCGTGCATCTCGCCCCGGGCGGTCCCGAACGACGAGGTGGCGACGCTGGCGCCGGTCAGCAGGTTGAAGAGCGACGTCTTGCCGCTCTTGGGGAGTCCGATCAGCCCGATCTTCATGAAGGGCCATGCTACCACACCGCCGTCGGCGGCCGCGGGGCGACCCCGTGCTACGATGGCGCCGCCATGCCCGCGCTCCGCCGCCGCGCGCGCTCGTCGTAGTGCCGGCGTCGCTTCGTCCGCTCGACTGGCGCGGCGCCTCGATCGCGCTCCTGCTCGCCGCGCTCTGGGGCGGCAACCCCGTCGCGGTGAAGGTCGGCCTGGCCGACGTCCCGCCCCTCCGCCTCGCCTTCTTCCGCTTCGTCCTGGGCGGCCTCGCGATCCTCGCCTACGCGGCCTGGATCCGCCACCGCGGCGTCTTCGACGTGCGCCCGGGCGAGTGGCGCGTGCTGATCTCCCTCGGCGTGATCTTCTCGATCCAGATCGCGACCATGAACGTGGGGATCGGCCTCACCGGGGCGGCCCACGGCGCGGTGCTGCTCAACTCCTACGCGGTGCACGCGGTGGTGCTCGCCCACTTCCTGATCCCGGGCGACCGGCTCACGCCCGCCAAGGTCGCGGGGGTGCTGGTCGCCTACGTTGGCATCGTGCTCCTGTTCGCGCGCGACCTGTCCTTCCGCAGCGAGACGATGCTGGGCGACCTCATCGTGATGGGCAGCGCGGTCCTGCTCGGCGAGCGCGTGGTCTACATGGCCCGCGCGGTCCAGCGCCTGGACCCGATCAAGCTGCTCGTGTTCCAGTCCGGCATCGGCAGCGCGTCTTTCCTGCTCGCGAGCCTGGTCCTGGAGCGGGGCGTGCCGACCCACCCGACCGGGCGGCTGGCCGCCTCGCTCGTCTACCAGGGGGTGGTGGTGGCGGGCTTCAACTTCGTGGTCAGCTCGTACCTCTACCAGCGCTACCTGGCGAGCGCGCTCGCGACCTGCTCGCTCACCACCCCGCTCTTCGGGGTGCTCATCGCGGCCGCGGTCACCGGCGATCGCCTGAGCCCGCTCCTGCTGCTCTCGAGCGTGATGGTCGCGGCCGGCATCGGCCTCACCGTCCGCCGCGCCCCGCCCGCCGCGCCCCCGTCCGGCCCGCCGCGCGCTTGACCGCCTCGCGCCCGCCGGGGTAGCGTCGGCTCATGCCCAGCCAGCCGGCGAGGATCCTCGAGGTCGTCCCGAATCCCCACCCGGACCGCGACTACGAGGTGAGCCTGGAGATCCCCGAGTTCACCTGCGTCTGCCCGCGCACCGGGCAGCCCGACTTCGCCACGATCCGGGTGCGCTACGTGCCGGACCGGCACCTCCTCGAGCTGAAGGCGATCAAGCTCTACATCTGGTCCTACCGGAACGAGGGCGCCTTCCACGAGGACGTCACCAACCGCATCCTGAACGACTTCGTGGCCGCGGCGGCGCCGCGCTGGATCGAGGTGGTGGGCGACTTCACGGTGCGGGGCGGCATCAAGACGGTGGTGCGGGCCACCCACGGCAAGCGGCCCGACCTCTAGCCGGCCAGGCTCAGCAGCACCACCCCGGTCAGCATCACGAGCGCGCCGGGGGCGATGTCCCGCACCTGCTGCTTCTCGTGGAACATGAGCGTGCCGATCGCCATCGCGAAGAGGATCTCCACCTGCTTCACCGCCTCCACGTAGGAGGAGAGCGTCATCAGGTAGGCGGTGCCCTGGCTCACGGTGGTGAGCGAGGCGAAGAGCCCGAAGCTCACGAAGGCCTTCCAGTAGCGCGGGACCTCCGCGAAGTGGCGGCGCGAGGTGGTGAGCACGATCGGGGTGACCAGGAGGCTCGCCGCCACGTAGCCCCCGAGCGTGCCCGTGTACTGGTCCGAGCACTGCATGGCCCACTTGATGGTGACCACCGACGGCGCGAAGAAGAGCGCGGCGAGCAGCGTGTAGCGCATCCCGCGGTCGGTGAACAGCACCGCCAGCGGGGCCCACCACGCGATGTGGGCGCGGTTGACGTTCAGCAGGTAGACGCCCGCCATGCTGACCACGATGCCCACGATGCCGAGCCACGTCGGGTATTCCTTGAGGGTGAAGTAGCCCAGCACCACCAGCACCAGCAGGCTCACCTTCCAGAGCGCGGTCACCATCGAGATCTGCGAGAGCTTGAGCGCCTTGGAGAGCGCCATGGTGGAGATGGTCTGCGACACCGCGAAGCACGCGCACGCCGCGTAGAAGCCCGGCTTGATCTCAGGCACCCCGTGCCACAAGACGAAGAGGGCCGCGAACGGCAGCAGGAACGTGAAGCGGCCCCACACGTTGATGTACTCGTCGAGCGAGTGCCCGAGCCGCTTCATCACCGTGTTGCGCAGCACCTGGCAGAGGGCCGCCACCAGCGCGAGGAGGAGCCACATGGGCGGAGTCGGGAAGACGCTCAGCGCGTCCGCGCGAGGAGGGTCAGGAGCGCGTCCACCACCGCGCCCGGCTGCTCGCGCGGCAGGAAGTGGCCGGCGTCCGGCACCACGCGGCGCTCGGTGCCGGCGGGAAACTGCGAGAGATGGCGCTCCGACCGCTCCACCCGGTCCACGCCGTCGTCGCGGCCGTGGAGGATCACGCTGGGCACCCCGATGCGCGGCCGCTCGGCCAGCCGTCGCTCGACCGCGTCGAAGCGCGGATCGCCCGGGGCATTCCGGTGGCGGTGCCGATAGGAGTGGATCACCACCGGCACGAAGTCCGGGTTGTCGAAGGCGGCCGCGGTGCGCTCGAAGGTCGCGTCGTCGAAACGGTAGCCGGGCGACCAGTCACGCCACAGGAGCCGGCAGATCTCGCGGCGGTTCTGCTCGAGCCCCACCCGCCCCCGCTCGGTGTTGAAGTACCACTGATACCAGTAGGCGCGCTCGTCCTCCGCGCGGGCCGGCCGCGGCGGGGCCAGCGTGTCCTGGACGTTGTAGCCGCCGATCGTCACGAGGGCGCGCACGCGCGAGGGGGCCAGGATCGCGGCGATGCAGGCCGCGCGGCCGCCCCAGTCGTAGCCCGCCAGGCTCACCCGCTCCAGTCCGAGGGCGGCCATGAAGTCGAGCAGGTCCTGGCCGATGGCGGCCTGCTGGGCCATGCGCGGGGCCGCGTCGTCGAGGAAGCGCGTGGACCCGTAGCCGCGCAGGTAGGGCACCAGCACCCGGTAGCCCGCGGCGGCCAGCGGGCCAACCACGCCGTCGTACGCGCGCACGTCGTCGGGGAAACCGTGGAGCAGGATCACCGGCGCGCCCGACGCGGGGCCGTGCTCCTCGTAGCCGATCTCGAGGGTCGGCGTGCGGACGGTGGCCACCGGGCGGCGTCGCCGGGCCTAGAAGCCGCTCACGTAGGGCAGGCGCTTGGCGGTGGCCTCGATGCGGTCGCCCGCCTCCAGCAGCACGCCGGTCGCGTTCCAGGCGCCGGACACCAGCTGGTTGCGGGCCCCGTCCGGGATCCGGCCCTTGATGACCCGGTCGCCGGCGCGCACCTCCTGCTTCTCCACGTCCACCGTCACGATCATCTTCGGGTCGCGCCCGACCGCCCGCTGCAGCCAGAGCACGTCCTCGTTGTCGATCGCGATGCAGGGGATGCCGAGCATGGTGCAGTTGCCGAAGAAGATCTCCGCGAAGGAGCCGCCCACGATGGCCCGGATGCCCCACTGCTTGAGCGACTCGGGGGCGTGCTCGCGGGAGGAGCCGCAGCCGAAGTTGAGCCCGGCCACCAGGATCGAGGCGCCCTCGTAGGCCTTCTGGTTGAACGGGTGCTCGGGATCCTGCTTGCGCGCGTCCTCGAAGGCGTGCAGGCCCAGCCCCTCGTTGGTGACCGTCTTGAGGAACCGCGCCGGGATGATCCGGTCGGTGTCGATGTCGTTGCCCGGGACGGGAATGCCCCGCCCCGCCACCTGCCGTCGCGCGCTGTCCGTCATCGAAGCATCTCCCGCACGTCGGTGACGGCTCCGTGCACCGCCGCCGCCGCGGCCATCGCCGGGCTCATCAGGAGCGTGCGCCCGGTCGGGCTCCCCTGCCGCCCGATGAAGTTGCGGTTGCTGGTCGACGCGCTCATCTCGCGGCCGCGCAGCTTGTCGTCGTTCATCCCGAGGCACATCGAGCAGCCCGCGTTGCGCCACTCGAAGCCCGCCTCGCGGAAGATCTCGTGGAGCCCTTCCGCCTCCGCGGCCTTGGCCACCTGCTGGGAGCCGGGCACCACGAGGGCGCGCACGTGCTTGGCCACCCGGTTGCCCTTGGCCACCGAGGCGGCCACCCGCAGGTCGGAGAGACGCGAGTTGGTGCAGGAGCCGATGAAGACCACGTCGATCTTGGCGCCCGCGATGGGCTGACCGGCCTTGAAACCCATGTGGGCCAGGCCCTCGCGATAGGTCGCGCGCTCCGGCTCGGGCGCGTTCTCCGGATCGGGGATGCGCTCGCCCACGCCGACGGACTGCCCGGGATTGATGCCCCAGGTCACCATGGGCGGGATGGCGGAGCCGTCCAGGCGCTTCACGTCGTCGTAGCGCGTGTCCGGGTCGGAGGCCATCGAGGCCCACCACGTGACCGCCCGGTCGAAGGCGGCCCCCTGCGGGGCGTACGGACGGCCGCGGAGATAGTCGAAGGTGGTCTGGTCGGGGTTCACGTACCCGAAGCGCGCGCCGCCCTCGATCGACATGTTGCAGAGGGTGAGGCGCTCCTCCATGGTCATGCGGTCGACGACGGACCCCGCGTACTCGTACGCGTAACCCACGCCCCCGTTGACGCCGAGCGCGCGGATGATGGCCAGGATCACGTCCTTGGCGTAGACGCCCTTGGCGAGCGCGCCGTCGACCCGCACCTGGCGGAGCTTCGGCTTGGCCATGGCCAGGCACTGGGTGGCCAGCACGTCGCGCACCTGGCTGGTGCCGATGCCGAACGCGATGGCCCCCAGCGCGCCGTGGGTGGCGGTGTGGCTGTCGCCGCACGCGATGGTCATGCCGGGCTGGCTCAGGCCCAGCTCGGGCCCGATCACGTGCACGATGCCCTGCTTGCCGCTGCTCAGGTCGAAGAACGGCACCCGGCTCTGCTCCGCGTTGCGGGTGAGGTGCACCGTCATCTCCTCGGCCACCGCGTCCGCGAAGGGCCGCGCCTGGGCGGTGGTCGGGATGATGTGGTCGAGCGTCGCGAAGGTGCGCTCGGGCATGCGGACCGGCCGCTTCATCTCGCGCAGGGCCTGGAACGCCTGGGGCGAGGTGACCTCGTGGATCAGGTGGAGACCGATCAGGAGCTGGGTCTGCCCCGAGGGCAGCGTCCGCACCGTGTGGGCCTCCCACACCTTGTCGAGCAGCGATGACGCCATGGCTCCTCCTCCGTTGGCCGCCGAGTGTGCCGCGGCTCGACCGTTAAGTATAGTGAAATCTTCTTTCCGGTCACGTAAGATCCGCGAATGATCGACGCCGGCCTGCTGCCGTCGCTCCTCAGCCTGCTCGCCATCGCGCGCACCGGCTCGGTGGGCGCGGCCGCGCGCCTGCAGCACCGCACCTCCTCCGCGATCAGCCAGCAGATCCGCAAGCTGGAGCGGCATCTCGGCGTGCCCCTGCTGGAGCGCGCCGGCCGCGGGGTGCGCCTCACCGCCGCCGGCGAGGCCGCGCTGCCCGGGATCCTCCGCCTCGGCACCGAGACCGAGGCCCTCTTCGCGCACCTCGGCGAGCTCTCGGGGCGGCCGCCCGCGATCCTGCGGGTGGCGGTCAGCGACTATCTCGGACGCGCCCTGCTGGTGCCGGTGCTGCGCGAGATGCGCGAGGAGCAGCCGCGCCTGCGATTCGAGATCGCCACCACGCACTCCCGGGAGGGCGTGCGCCTGGTGGCGCTGGGCGAGGTGGACTGCGCGGTGGTGACCGGCCAGGATCCCCCGCGCGGCATCGAGTCCGCGCGGCTCTTCGAGCAGCCCTTCGTCTGGATCGGACCGCGGCGGGGCCGCGGGCGCGCGCCCCTCACCGAGCGCCTGACGCGCGAGCCCCTCCTCCGCCTCGGCGCGGGCAGCCAGGGCCGGCGGCTGCTCGAGGACTATCTGGGCGCGAGCCGCATCCAGCCGGTCTCGACGATCGACGTGCCCAGCGTGTCACTGCTCCTCGCCTACGTCTCGGGCGGGCTCGGCATCGGGCTCGCTCCCGCCCTGGCCCTCCACGAGCTGGACCGCGGGCAGGTTCGCTGGGAGCGCGCGGCGGTGCCGGCCCTCTCGGTGACCCTGATGCACCGGCCCGGATTCCGTCGCGCGGCGGCCGCGGACCACTTCGCGGCGCGGCTCGTCGCGGAGGGCCGGCGCATCGGGCGCCGGCTCGGCCGCATGGCGCCGCCGCGCGGGCGCGAGGCAGTTACGCCAGCAGGCCGAGGAGCGGCCCGGGCCGCGCGCTGAAGCCGGGGAAGAGCGGCTCGGCGGGCGCGCCGAGGTGGCGCACCGCCACCTCGGTGAAGAGCGTGCGGAAGTCGGTGGTGACCGCCAGGTCGCGGCCTTCGTGGAGCTGCTCGCGCCGCAGGCCGGGCCAGCGGCCGTAGACGCGCCCGCCCTTGACCGCCCCGCCCAGCACCAGCATCGCGGTGGCGTGGCCGTGGTCGGTGCCGCGGTTGCCGTTCTCCCGCACGGTGCGGCCGAACTCGGACATCGTCAGCACCACCACGTCGCTCATGCGCGGGCCGAGGTCCCGGTCGAGCGCGGCCAGCGCCTCGGCGAACTCCCGCAGGCGCGTGGCGAGCAGCCCGCGCTCGTTGCCCTGGCCGGCGTGGGTGTCCCAGCCGCCCACGTCGGCGAACGCCACCTCGAGCCCCACATCCGCGCGGATCAGCTGCGCGATCTGCCGCAGGCTCGCGCCGAGGCGGCCCCGCGGGTAGACCGCGCCGTTGGCGGGGGCCAGACGCTCGGGCGCCGCCGCCTTGAGCATCTTCACGGCCTCGAAGGTCTCCCGGCCGGTCCCGTAGAGCAGGTCGCGCACCCCCTGCTCGTACAGCGACTCGAAGCCCTGGCGCGCGCCGCCGCCCGCCGCCATCGGCGGCGCGGCGTCCCGGACGTCGAAGTCGGCCACGCTGTTCATCGCCACCGCGGGCACCTCGCCGCGCAGCACGCGCGGCAGCGCGGCGCCGAGCGACACCGCCCGGAACGGCGAGACCGGTGGCGGAGGCGGCGTCGCGGCGAGCGCGCGGGCCAGCCAGCCGTCGGCGGTGCTCTTCACGCCGGGGGTGCCCGACTCCATGTAGTCCTGGGCGTCGAAGTGCGAGCGGGTGGTGTCGGGAGAGCCGCAGGCGTGCACCACCGCGAGGCGTCGGTCCCGCCAGAGGGGCGCGAGCAGCGCCAGGGCCGGGTGCAGCCCGAAGAACCCGTCGAGGTCGATGGTGGTGTCCGCCGCGCCCGGGGCCGGGCGCGCGATCGCGATGCTGCCGCGCGCGGCGTAGTAGTCGGGATCGCCGTGCGGCACGATCATGCTGAGCCCGTCCACCGCCCCGCGCTGGAAGATCGCGATGAGGATCCGCGGCCGGCCCGCGCGCTCCCGGGCGAGAGCGGCGCGCACCAGGAAGCGCGGGGCCGCGCCCAGCGCCACGCAGGCCAGCGCGCCGCCCTTGAGGAACGATCGCCGCGTCGTCATCGCCGCTGGAACTCCGGTGAGCCCAGCACCAGCGCGGTCAGCTTCTCCACGTCGGTGTCCCTGGACACGCGGTCGTAGGCGGTGGTGCGGGTGATCTCCGGGCTCTCGAGCTGGGCGGTCAGCACCGCCCGCGTGTGCTCGCCCGCCTCCCCGTGCAGCACCGCGACGATCAGGCGATCGAGCACCTGCGCGGGCTCGCGGCGATCGGCGCCCGCGACGAGCGGGGCCAGCTCCACCCGGGTCCCGCGCAGCCGGTTGTGGGCGAGGCCGAGGGCGAAGTTCATGCGGCCGAGCAGGGCTCCGGTGTTCACCCACGCCTCCGCGCGGTCCGGATAGCCGGTGGGCGGCTCCGCCTCGTAGAGGGGCTCGCCGAGGCGGGCCACCTCGCGGGCCAGGGCCACCCCGCCCCCGCCGAGCGCGTCGGGTGCACCGTCGGCGGACGCGATCCGCCCGTCCAGCGCGCGCATGGCGCTCGCCACCAGGTCGAGCGGGGTCTTGATCTTCGCCCGGTAGACCTCCGGGGACCAGAACTCGGGCGAGGTGACGATGGCGCGGAGCACCGCGCGGATGTCGCCGTCGGTCCGCTGGAACGCGGCCGCCGCGCGGTCCACGACCGCGGTGGGCGGATCGTCGCTCACGAAGCGGCGCGCCAGCTTGGTGGCGATGAAGCGCGCGGTGGCGGGCTGCCGCACCAGGATGTCGATCACCCGCTCGCCGTCCTCGACGCCCCCGCCGGCCGGGATCACCTGCCCCAGCACGCGCTTGGCCCCGCGGTCGTGGGCCAGCGGGCGGAACCGGAAACCGCCGCCCTGCTGCGGGCGGTCGATGGTCCAGCCGGTGAAGCAGCGCGCCACCTCCTGGACGTCCTGCTGGGTGTAGCCGCCGTCCACCCCGAGGGTGTGCAGCTCCAGAAGCTCGCGCGCGTAGTTCTCGTTGAGCCCCACGACCCGGCCCGCGTTCGGCCCGCGGGGGATCACGAGGTCGGCCCGCGTGCTGAGCCAGTTGTCGAGGTAGAAGAGCATCGCGGGGTGGCGCGCGGTGGCCCGGACCAGATCGCGGAACCGCCCGAGCGCGTGGGGCCGGATGGCCTCGCGCTCGTAGGCGGGCACCATCCACCGCACCGCGCCCTTCTGCGCGTAGACGTTGAAGTGGTTGAACCAGAAGTCGACCATCACCTCTTCGAGCTGGCGCTGGCTCAGCACCGCCCGGGTCACGCGCGCGGCCTGCATCTGGCTGGTGATGACGGCGGGCCGCCGCTCGGGCGGATACATCAGGGCGGCCTCGCGCCGGCTCATCTCGCCCTGCGCGATCTTCTGCCGCACCTGCGGCGCCACCGGCGGGTACGCCCGCACCAGCGCGGCCGGGGTCTGGTCGAGCACCGGGTACGCGGCCAGCGCCTGCTCGAGGGCGGGATCCGCGATGCGGTCGGGATCGAGCTGCGCCTCGATGTAGGCCGCGAGCCCCATCCGGCGCACGCGCTCCACGTCGCCCGGCCGCGGGCCGTAGCCGAGCCGGTTGAGCGCGTGCAGGATGCGCTGGTCCTCCGAGAGCGCGCCGCCGGGAAGGCGCAGCGACGCGGCGGCGCGCGGCTCCGAAGGCGCCGGGGAAGCGACGGCGGGCGGCGCGCTCTGAGCCCGGGGCGCGGCGGCCGGGGTCGAGGAGCACGCCGCTCCGCCCATCGCCACCGCCACGAGCACGCCCGCCCACGGTCCCGCCCGCATCGCCGGCCTCCTCGACCCGTCGGCTCTCGACTCTCCGACGAGAGACGCCGCCCCGTATCCTAACGTTTACGCCGGGGCGGCGGTGATCCGGATTCCCCGGCGCGGGGCACCCGGGGGCCGGCCGGCCTCAGGGCAGGACCGCGACCTTGATCGAATCGGGCGAGCGGTGGGCCTCGAAGGCGTCCTGGATGCGGGCCAGCGGGAAGGTCCCGGAGAGCAGTTGGTCGGTGCGGACCGCCCCCGTGGCCAGCAGGCGGATCGCTTCCGGGAACTCGTCCTGGTAGATCATCGAGCCCAGGATCCGGAGCTCGCGGCGCACCACCCAGAAGAAGTTCAGCGACGAGGGCTCGTGGGGCAGCCCGGTGAGCACCACGCGTCCGCCGGGCCGACAGAGGTTGGTGGCCTGCTCGACCGCGGCGGCGGTGCCCGCGGTCTCGATGACGAGGTCGACGCCTTCCCGCCCGGAGAGCGCGCGGGCCGCCCCGACGTCCTCGCCGGCGCCCGACAGCGCCGCCGCCTCGGCGCCCAGCTCGCGCGCGAGGCCGAGCCGCCGGGGCGATCGCGCCACCGCCAGCACGCGCACGCCCCGCGCGCGGAGCGCCTGCACCGCCAGCAGCCCCAGCGAGCCCAGCCCGAGCACCGCCGCGCTCTCGCCGGCCTGCGGCGCGCCGCGGCCGATCGCGCGGACCACGACCGCGAGCGGCTCGACCATGAGGAGCGTGTCCTCCGCGACGCCGGCCGGCGCGGGCCAGCAGCACCGCGCGGGCACCGTGGCCTGCTCCGCGAAGCCGCCGTCGACGTCGATCCCGACCGCGACCCGCGCCAGACACAGGTTGCGGTTGCCCTCCCGACAGAGCGGGCAGGTCCCGCACGAGTAGTTCGGCTCCACCGCCACCACCTGCCCGATGGTCAGGTGACGGACCTCGGAGCCGACCGCGGCCACGGTCCCGATGACCTCGTGGCCCATCACGCGCGGATACCGGACCGGGCGCTCACCGGTCCAGATGCGATAGTCGGTACCGCAGAGCCCGGTGGCCTTCACGCGCACCACCGCGTCGGTGGGACCCGGCGTCGGCGTGGGAACGGTCGCGAGCGCCAGCGAGCGAGGGCCCTGCAGCACCGCGGCGAGCATGCGCGCATCGTAGCGGAGCGGTGGGGGCGCCGGCAAGTTCGGCCGTGCGCGGTGCGGTGGAGGTCGGACCTCAGCTCCCGGGCGCCAAGACGCGACCGATGCTGGGATTTTTGACGGTCCCTCCACCGGCCCATCGGGCGCGGACCTTTGGCGGTCCCGGCTTTCGTAGTAGGCTCCGGCCGTGGACGCCGCAGGCGGACAGGCGACGAGGCGGCCGCGGCAGCGACGTCTCGCGCTGATCGTGCTCCTGGCCGCGGTGGCGCTCGCCGTCGCGGCCATCCCGGTGCGCGCGGCGTGGTGGGGCGGCTGGATCCTCGCGATCGCGGAGGCCGGGATCGTGGGAGGTCTCGCGGACTGGTTCGCGGTCACCGCCCTCTTCCGCCGGCCCCTCGGGCTGCCGATTCCCCACACCGCGATCATCCCGACCAACTGGGAGCTGATGGCCGAGCGCGTGGGGGTCATGGTCGGCAGCCGGGTGCTGACCCGCGAGTACGTCCGCGACGAGATCGCCCGGTTCGACGTGGCCGCGCTGCTCGCGCGCGGCGCCGAGCGTCTCCGCCCCGCCGATCTGGAGGCCGCGGTCCGGGCGGTGGCCCGCTGGGCGGTGGGCGAGGTGTCGCCGGCGGCGGCCGGCGACCTCGCCGCCTGGCTCACCCGGCTGGCGCGCGCGAATCCCATCGCGCCCCTGCTGGCCACCGTCGTGGAGATCGCCCGGAAGCAGGGGTGGGACCAGCGGCTCATCGAGGCCACCGCCGAGGCGCTGATCGACGCGCTCGACCGGCCGGACTTCCGGGGCACCGTGGGCGACATCGTCGACGAGGTGGTCGCGGGCTACCGCGCGCAGCTCGGCCTCTACCCGCGCCTGCTGGTCGGACTGGCCAGCACCTTCGGGCTCATCGACCGGGAGCGACTCGTCGCGGCCCTGCACGACGCGCTCAGGAAGATCGCGACCGACCCCGACGATCCGCTCCGGGTGCGTCTCACCGAGACGCTCGCCGCCCTGCCCGCGCGCCTGCGCACCGACCCGGTGCTGGCCGCGCGCCTGGAGGCGGCGAAGGAGGAGTTGCTCGCGAGCGCGGCCCTCGCGCGGCTCCTCGAGGACGTCGCGAGCGGGCTGCGGTGCACGCTCGCCGCCGACCTGGAGCGCGAGCCGTCGGACGTGGTGAACTGGATCGCGGCCCGGCTCGAGCGGGCCCGCCGCGCGCTGGCCGAGGACGCGGTCCTCCGCCGTGATCTCGACCGGTGGCTGAAGGCGCGGATCGCGGAGGCTTCGGACCGCTACCACGATCGGATCGCGCGCTTCATCGAGCGCGGCGTGCACGCGCTCGGGCCCGAGGGCGCGGTGCGCCTGATCGAGGAGCACGCGGGCGACGACCTCCAGTACATCCGCGTCAACGGCACCGTCGTGGGAGGCCTCGCCGGCGGCGGCCTCTACGCGATCCACCTGCTGCTCGGGCTGCTGGGCTGACCGCTACCATGGGAGCCATGGACGTCCTGGTCGAGACGCGGAAGGGCCGCGTGCGGGGCCGCGCGGAGGCGGGGCTGGCGGTGTTCCGCGGGGTGCCGTACGCCCGGCCCCCGGTGGGCCCGCTGCGCTTCGCGCCGCCCGAGCCGGCGGATGCCTGGACCGGCACGCGCGACTGCACCCGCTTCGCGCCCTCCGCGTCGCAGAACGGCGCGCTGATCGGACCGGTGATGAGCCTCGGGATCGGCCGCACCAGCGAGGATTGCCTCTACCTGAACGTGTGGACACCCGCCGCCGACCGCGGACGCCGTCCGGTGATGGTGTGGATCCACGGCGGCGCGTTCGTCCTCGGCTCGGGCTCCCAGATGCTCTACCACGGCGCCACCCTGGCCCGCCGCGGTGACGTGGTGGTCGTCACCATCAACTACCGGCTGGGCGCCCTCGGCTTCCTTCGCCTGCGCGAGCGCTTCGGCGGGCGCCTGCCCGCGACCGGCAACGAGGGGCTGCTCGACCAGATCGCCGCGCTCGAGTGGGTCCGCGACGAGATCGAGGCCTTCGGCGGCGACCCGGGCCGGGTCACGATCTTCGGGGAGTCGGCGGGCGCCATGAGCTGCGCCACCCTGCTCGCGGTGCCCCGCGCGCGCGGGCTCTTCCACCGGGCCATCCTCCAGTCGGGCGCCGGCAACTTCGTGTGGCCGCGCGACATCGCCGCGCGCGTGGCCGATCACGTGCTGGACGAGCTGGGCGTGACGTCCGCGGAGGCGCTCCGCCACCTCGCCCACGCGCGGATCCTCGAGGTCCAGCGGCGCTTCTTCGGTGACCTGCTGCTGGGCGAGGACCACGTGCTGGGCAACCTCTCCCCCGCCGGCCAGCGGGTGGCCGGCGCGATGTTCCTCGCACTCACGCTGGCCCAGCGGCGCTTCGGCCGCATCGCGGCGCCGATCGCCCGCGGCCTCGCCGACCTGCTGCGGCAGCGCGGGCGACGGCGGGCCGCCGGCGCGGCTTCCTCGATGGCGCCGCTGCGGCCGCTGCGCACCCAGGGCCTGCCCTTCCAGCCGGTGATCGACGGAGAGGTCCTGCCCGTCGATCCGCTCGCGGCGATCACCGCCGGCGCGGCCCGCGACGTGCCGCTCCTGATCGGCACCAACCGCGACGAGGCGAAGCTCTTCGCGCCGCTCGATCCGGAGGCCGGGACGCTCGACGAGGCGCGCCTGGTGGCCCGATGCGAGGAGGCGATCACCGCGGGGCACCCGGAGCTCTCCGGCATGGGGCGGAAGGCGGTGGCGGTCTACCGGGCGGCGCGCGCCGCGCGCGGCGAGCCCGTCGATCCGGCCGAGCTCTGGTTCGCCATCGAGACCGACCGCACCATGCGCCATCCCGCGATGAGCCTGGCCACCGCCCAGGCCGCGCACCAGCCGAGGACGTTCGCCTACCTCTTCACGTGGTCGTCACCGGTGCTGGGGGGCATGCTCGGCTCGTGCCACGCGCTCGATCTGCCCTTCGTGTTCGGCACCCTCGAGCACCGGCTGATGCGGCCGCTGGTGGGACGGGGCCCGGCGGCCTCGGCCCTCGCGGCGCGGATGCAGGATGCGTGGGCGGCCTTCGCCCGCACCGGCCGCCCGTCCCACCCCGGCCTCGAGGAGTGGCCCGCCTACGAGCGGACGCGGCGCCGCACCATGATCCTGGACGCGCAGTGCCGGGTGGAGAACGCGCCCCGCGAGCCGGAGCGCGCGTTCTGGGAGTCGCTGGATCGCGGCGCGGGCCGGGCGTCCGCCTAGTCCCGCGCGCTTGCCATTCAGGCGGCGGAGTGTCCGCCGTCGAGGAACAGCGTCTGCCCGGTCATGAAGTCGGAGGCCGGCGAGGCGAGGTAGACCACCAGCGGGCCGACCTCGTCCAGCCGCCCCGTGCGGCGGGCCGGGACGTCGCGCAGGAGGCGGTCCCGGACCTGCGGGTTGGCGAAGGCCTCCGCGTTCATGTCGCTCACGAACCAGCCCGGCGCCAGCGCGTTCACCTGGATCGAATGTCGCGCCCACTCCGCGGCCAGCGCGCGCGTGAAGCCCATCACCCCGCTCTTGGACGCCGCGTAGGCGCTGTACCCGGGAAGGCCCACCTGCCCCAGCACCGAGGACACGTTCACGATCTTCCCCGACTTCTGCGCGATGAGGTGCGCGGCCGCGGCCCGGCAGCCGTTGAAGACTCCCACCAGGTTGACCTCCAGGGTGGCCCGGAAGTCCTCCGGGGACATCTGGGCGACCGGGGCCACCCGGGCGATGCCCGAGTTGTTGACCACCACGTGGAGCCCGCCCAGCTCGGCCACCGTCCGCGCCACCAGCGCCTCCACCTGCGCGTAGTCGCTCACGTCGGTGACCACCGGCAGCGCGCGGCGCCCGGTGGCCGACACCTGGTGCGCGGTCTCGTCGAGGTCCGGCCGGGAGCGCGCGGCGAGCGCCACGTCCGCGCCCGCGGCGGCCAGCGCCACCGCCATCGCCCGCCCGAGGCCGCGGCTGGCCCCGGTGACGATGGCCACGCGGCCGTCGAGCCGCATGGCCCCCAGCGGCCCCCTATCGGTAGAGGGAATCGATCAGCTCCCGGTGCTTGTCGGTGATGACCCGGCGCTTCACCTTGAGCGTCGGGGTCAGCAGCCCGTTCTCCACCGTGAAGTCCTCGGGCAGGAGCTTGAACTTCTTCACCTTGGCGTAGGACTGCAGCCGCGCGTTCTGCGCCTCCACGATCTGCGTCACGCGCTCCACCACCTTCGGGTGCTTCACCAGCGAGGCCGGATCGGTGTCCACGATCGACTGCTCGCGCGCGAACTTGGCCAGCTCCTCCGGGTTCAGGGTGATGAGGGCCACCGGATAGGGGCGCCGGTCGCCGTAGACCATGGCCTGGCTGATGAACGGATCGGTCTTGAGCAGGTTCTCGATGTTCTGGGGCGCGATGTTCATGCCGCCCGCGGTGACGATGAGGTCCTTCTTGCGGTCGGTGATGAAGAGGAACCCGTCCTCGTCGATCCGTCCGATGTCGCCGGTGGCGAACCAGCCGTCGGCGAGGAACACCTCCTGGGTCGCCTCCGGCTTCTTGAAGTAGCCCTGCGCGATGTTGGCGCCCCGCGCCAGGATCTCCCCGTCCGGCGCGATCTTGATCTCGACGCCGGGCTGGGCCTGGCCCACCGAGCCGAACTTGAAGCGCTCGATCCGGTTGAAGGTGAGCGACGGGCACGTCTCGGTGAGACCGTAGCCTTCCAGGATCAGGATGCCGGCCGCGTGGAAGAACTCGGCGATGTCCTTGGCGAGGGGGGCCCCGCCGGAGACCGCGAAGCGCAGGCGCCCGCCGAGGGCGTGGTGGAGCTTGGAGAACACGAGCGCGTGCGCGAGCCGGTGCTGGAGCCGGAGGAGGGCCGGGACCGACTGGCCGGCCTGCTGCAGGCGCGACACGCGGCGGCCCACCCCGACCGCCCAGTGGAAGATCTTCCGCTTGAGCGGCGGGCCCGACTCCGCCCGCGCGAGCACCCCCGCGTAGACCTTCTCGAACACGCGCGGCACGCTGCAGATGAAGTGGGGCTTCACCTCGGGCAGGTTGTCCCGCAGCTTGTCGATGCTCTCCGCGAACGCGGTGGTGAGCCCCCGGTGCACCCCGATGAACGACTCGAGCCGGCCGAAGGAGTGGGCCAGGGGCAGGAACAGCAGATGGGTGTCGCCGTCCTGGATGCCCGACATCTTGGCCGCGGACTCGAGCGTGGCCATGTGATTGCCGTGGGTCTGCACCACGCCCTTGGGGGGACCGGTGGTGCCGGAGGTGTAGACGATGGTGGCGATGTCGGAGGGACGCACCGAGGCCACCCGGGCGTCCAGCTCGCCGCGAAGGCGCTCGCGGTTCTCGCGCCCGAGGCGGCGAAGGGCGTCCCAGGTGATCGTCCGGTCCGACGGGGTGCCCGGATCGCCCTGCACGACCACGATCTGCTCGAGCCCTTCCATCTTGCCTTGCACCTCGAGCACCTTGGCGAGCTGGGCCGCGTCCTCGACGAAGAGCGTCTTCACCTCGGCGTCGTTGACGATGTACTCGATGAGGTCGGGCGGGTAGGTCGGGTAGATCGGGATCGTGCGCCCGCCGACCGAGAAGATCGCGAAGTCGGCCTGCACCCACTCCGCGCGGCTCGCGGAGAGGATCCCCACCGCCTCGTCCTTGCGGCGGCCCAGCGCGAGCAGCCCGGTGGCGAGCTCGCGCACGATCTCGCCCGTCTCCCGCCACGTGCGCGTGCGCCAGACGCCACCCTCCTTGAACTGCTGGGCCGGCCGGTCGCCGTCGGTCTGCACCCGCTGCCAGAACATGCTCGCCAGGGTCATGTCCGCCATGCCGTCCTCCTCACGCGAGTGCGCGCAGCTCCTTGCGCAGGATCTTGCCGATCGGGCTCTTGGGCAGCGCGTCCACGAAGCGGATCCGCTTCGGGCACTTGAACCGGGCGAGGCGGCTCTCGCAGAACCCGGCGATCTCCGCCTCGGAGGCCTGCTCGCCCTTCCGGAGCACCACGAAGGCCAGCACGTCCTCTCCCATCAGGGGATCCTTCATCCCCACCACCGCGGCCTCCGCGACCTTGGGATGGGCGTAGAGCGCCTCCTCCACTTCTCGCGGATAGATGTTGAACCCGCCCCGGATGATGAGGTCCTTCTTGCGCTCGACGATGAAGAGGAAGCCGTCCTCGTCGAGGCGGCCCATGTCCCCGGTGTGCAGCCACCCCGCCCGCACCGTGCGCGCCGTCTCTTCCGGATTGCGGTAGTAGCCGGTCATGACGTTGCGCCCGCGGACGCAGACCTCCCCGATCTCCCCGACGGGCAGCGGGCGATCGTCGTCGTCCTGGATCGAGATCTCCACCCCGGGGATGGCCCGGCCGACCGAGCCGAGCTTGCGCGGGCCCGAGAGCCGGTGCGCCGACACCACCGGGGAGGCCTCGGTGAGCCCGTACCCCTCGAGGATGCGGCCGCCGAACCTGCGCTCGAACGGCTCCACGATCTCGGTGGGGAGCGGAGCCGCCCCGGAGCCCCAGACCCGCATCGAGCGGGTGTCGAAGCGCTCCGCGTCGGGAAAGTTCAGGAGGTAGAGCAGCATGGTGGGCACCGCCGACATCGAGGCGGCCCGGAACTCCTGGATGGTGCGCAGCACCTCCTCGGGATTGAACCAGCGCAGCAGCGCCGCCTTCGTGCCCAGGATGTGGCCCGCGTTCATCACGGTGAGCCCGTAGGAGTGGGACAGGGGCAGCACCGACACCGCCCAGTCTTCCCGGCCCAGCTCGTGGAGCGTCGCGGCCGCGCGCGCGTTCGACTCCAGGTTGTCGTGCGAGAGCGCCACGCCCTTCGGCACTCCGGTGGTGCCCGACGTGTAGAGGATGACCGCCAGGTCGTCGGGGCGCCGCTCGACCGCGGTGAACGCGTCGGCCTCCTGCGAGACCTCCGCGGCCAGGGAGCGCGTCTTGCCGTCGTCGCCGCCACCGTCGACGAGCAGCACGTGGCGCAGCGTGGGCAGCACCCCGATCTGCGTCTCGACCTTCCAGAGCATGTCGGCGGCGGTGATCACCACCTTGACCTCGGCGTCGGCCAGGATGTGGGCCACCTCGCGGTCGCCGAGCAGGAAGATCACCGGCACGATCACCGCCCCGCACTTGAGGATCGCCGCGTAGCTCTGCAGCACCTCCGGGCAGTTCGGCAGCATCACGACCACCCGGTCCCCCGGCGCCACCCCGAGGCGCCGCAGCGCGTGCGCCAGGCGGGACGCGGCCCGGTCCTGGTCGAGGTTCGTGTACTGCGTGCCCTCGAAGGCCAGCGCGACGTACTCGCCGTAGCGATCGATGCTCTCGCGCGCGAGACGGGTGAGCGACATGGGCCGGGTCAGGAGTTGCTCATGTGTTTCAAGTAGTTACCCGTATATCACGGCGGGCTTAACGCGACGCAATAAAACAGTTGCATTCGTTACGCGACGCGTTAGCATGACTCAGGCGCCGTGATCCACGCGCCAGAAAGGGAGGGCAGCACGATGACCGCACCGACGTTCGATCCGATGAACCTGACCGGCCGCACCGTCGAGATGTTCTCGCTGTGGGCCGATGCCAACCAGCGGGTGCTCCGCGAGCTGGTGGACCTGTCGGCGTCCACTGCGAAGGAGGGCGTCCGCCTCTACGCCGAGATCCAGTCCGCGGCCCTCGAGGCGGCCAAGGAGGGCCACGCCTACCTGCTCCGCCGCCAGGAGGCGATGCAGGATGCCTCCCGCGACCCGTTCGGCACGTGCCAGAAGGGCGCGCTCGACACGGTGGAGGGCGCGCAGCGGGCGCTGCGGCTCCTCGAGAGCACCGCACAGGCCATGACCCGCTCGGCGGAGCGGCTCGAGACCACCGCGGAGCACGCCGGACAGGAGATCCAGGCCACCGTCGCCCAGCTGGCCGGCAAGGTGAAGTCGCTCTACGCCCCCGCCGCCTGAGGCGGCGTCGACCGGAATCGCGGGTCGGGTCGGACGACCCGGCCCGCGCTACTTCTCGCGCTTCTTCTCGAGGCGCTCTTCGAGGGCGCGCAGCTGCTCCCGCAGGACGGACACCTCTTCCCGGAGGGCGTCGGCCTCCGTGGCGTCCCCACGCTTGTCGTTGCGGTTGGGCTCCGCGGGCGGCGTCGTCGCGCTCTGCCATCCGGCGCGCGCGGCCCACTCTCGCAGCACCCGATCCGCCTCTCGCTGGCTCGTCATCAGCCCTTCGAGGCTCGAGCGGAGCGACTTCTGCACGAACTCCTGCCACGCTTCCCCGTGCTTGATCAGCTGGTGCAGGAAGGCGGTGGGCAGGGTGGCCCGGTGGTTGCGCTCGTTCTCGAGGATGATCTGGGCGAGGGTGACCGAGGTGAGATCCTCGCCGGTCGAGACGTCGACCACCGAGATCTCGCGCCCGGCCCGGATCAGCTCCTCGAGCTCCTCCAGCGTGACGTAGCGGCTCTCCTGCGTATCGTAGAGCTTGCGATTGGAGTAGCGCTTGATGACGTACGCCATGATGCGAAAAGTCTAGCACCGCGATCTAGCCCCTACAAGGCGGGGCGGGCTCGCGCGAGCCTACCGCGCGTGCGGACGCGAGGACGTGACGGTCGCGAGCGCGGAGAGCCCCAGCATGCCCATGATCGTCGCGCCCTGGGCCATCCACGCGAGGGGCTGGAGCGTCCAGAACGCGAGCGCGCCCATCGGCGCGTCCGGCCGCGCGTACTCGATCCGGGTGCGGGACGGCATCACCACCGCCTCCCCGGTGAGCACCTCCTCCGCGCGCTGGTTCGTGCACACGGTACGGAGGCGGATGCGGTTCCTCTCGCGCTGCACGTCGATCACCTCGACCCGCGCCGAGATCGAGTCCCCCGGCTTCACCGGCTTGAGGAACTTGAGGTCCTGCGAGACGTAGATCGCGCCGGGCCCGGGCAGGCGCGTGCCGATGACCGCGGAGACGAGGCCCGCGGTCCAGATGCCGGGCGCGATCGGCTCCTTGAACGCCGTGGTGGCCGCGTACGCGCGGTCCGCGTGCACCGGGTTGTGGTCGCCCACCGCGTCCACGAACCCCGCGATGTCGTCCGCGGTCACGCGCCGGGTGATCTGGGCGCTGTCGCCGATGTCGATGGCGTCGATGGGCAGGCCGATCATGCGCGCTCCGTCCGGTTGGCGCCGCCCAGCAGGCGATCGATCTTGTCCTCGAGGCCGTCGATCTTCTCCTCCACCTGGGCCAGGTGCTGCGCCAGCGCCACCACCTGGGCGCGCGAGGCGATGCCCAGGCCGGCCAGCGAGGCGTCGACCTGCTGCGCGGCCGCCTTCCGCACCGGGCCGGCGGCGTTGAGGAAGCCTTCCACCTGCTTGCCCATCATGCGGGCGAAGGCGTCGGTGCTCATCGCCTGCTCGAGCACCCGGGACCACGCCGCGATCCACTGGTCGAGGAACTGCTTCCACTGCGCCATCAGGTCCGGCGAGGGGGCGCTCCCCTGGGTCATCAGCTTGGACCACGCGGCCATGCCCTGATCCATGAACGGCCGCCAGAAGGCTTGCGGGTCCATGGGCGGCGCGCCGGCTCCGCCCTGCCCCATCATCTTGAGCCAGGCCTGGGTGCCCTCTTCCACCTGCCGCTTCCACATGTCCAGCAGCTGCTGGCTGGTGTTCTCGGCCATGACGCCTCCCCGCCCGCGGCTACGACCGCGCGGCCAGCCAGGACGCCACCTTCGGCCAGCAGTGCACCGAGGCCCCGCGTCCGGCGATCAGCGAGATGTGACCTCCGGGCAGCTCCACGTACTCCTTGTCGCGCGTGCTCACCACGTCGATCAGCGGCTTCACGCACGCGGGCGGCGCGATGTTGTCCTCGCGGGCGCCTACCGCGAGCACCGGGCAGCGGATCCCGCGGAGGTCCACCCGCCGGCCCGCCATGGTCAGCTCGCCCTTGATGAGGCGGTTCTGCTGGTAGAAGTCCTTCACCCAGTGGCGGAAGAACTCACCCGGGAACGGCAGGTACTCGTTGGCCCACTTGTTGAGCGCGTTGAACCCGTTCACGTAGTCCGGGTTCCACAGGTTCCACCAGAGGTTGAGGTTCGTGCTGAGGTCCATGGTGGGCTTGAGCAGCTTGAAGCCCAGCTTCACCATCTCGGCCGGGATGCTGCCGAGGGTGTCGACGTACTTGTCCACGTCGAACACCTCCGGAGCCAGCCACTTGCCGAACAGGCCCACGTGGGCGAAGTCGATGGGGCCCGCCATGTCGATGTAGTTCTTGAGCGGGAACTCCGGATGCGTGGTCACGAAGCACGCCGACAGCGGCGCGCCCATGCAGTAGCCCAGCACCGACATCTCGGGGGCCCCCGACGCCTCGAGCGCCTTGCGGGCCAGGCGGGGGAGGATCCGGGTGACCGCGTCCTCCACCGTGAGGCCGTTGTCCTCCTCGCCGAAGACGCCCCAGTCGACCAGGAACAGGTCGAACCCCTGCCGGGTCATGTGCTCGATGAAGGAGCCCTTGGGCATCAGGTCGAAGATGTACGGCCGGCTGATGCCGAGGTTCGGGACGAACAGCAGCGGGGTGCGGACGGTGCGCGGCGACTCGTAGCGCCAGAGGCGGGACTTGTTGGTGCGGTAGACGAGCCGACGGGGCGTGGGGCCGACCTCGGGCTCCCGCGGGTTCATCACCATCTCGCTCCAGTGCTTCATGCGGAGGAGATTGCGCTCGGCCTCCTGCTGCATCCGCGCCACGAACTCCGGGGACATCGAGGGCATCTCGCCCATCATCGTGAAGAGCTCGTCTTTCATGGAGCCATCCTACGCCCCCGTGACGCTTCGCGTCAACCTCCGGGGCCGGCCGGCGATGGGGCCCCGGACGGGGGCGCGGGAGAGCCGGGGCTACACCTGGAAGAGGCTCCCCACCTTCATGGCGAGCCCCATGTCGCCCTTGAGCTTCAGCTTGCCGGACATGAACGCCATCTGTCCAGAGAGCTTGCCGCCGGTCATGTCGAGCCAGTCCTGCGAGGACATGGTGAGGGTGAGGTTCGGATTGGTGGCCGGGCCCTCGCTCACCTTGCAGGCGCCGTCCTTGATCACCGCGTTCCAGGTGCCGCCCTGATCGCCGGTGATGTCGTACTGGATGGTGGCGTTCACCCCCGCCGCCTTGTCGGCGCGGAACCGGGAGGCCATGTTCTCGAACGTCTCCTTCACGGTCGCCATGTGCTGCTCCTTTCCCTGGTCGAGCGTTCCTAGAAGGTGAAGAGGTCCATGCCGCCGGTGACGGTGAGCACGGCCCCCGTGATGTAGCGCGCGCGCTCCGAGCACAGGAACGCGATCGCGCTCGCGATGTCTTCGGGCTGACCCTCCCGCTGCATGGCCACCCGCTTCACCATGCGGTCGTACAGGGGCGACATGCTCGCGTTCGGCCCCACGATGCCGGGCGCGATCACGTTCGAGGTCACATTGTACCGCGCCCCCTCGAGGGCCACCGAGCGGGCGAAGCCGATCACGCCCATCTTGCTGGTCGCGTAGGCGGTCTGGCCGAAGCCGCCCATGAGCCCCGCGATCGACGCCATGCAGATGATCCGGCCCCAGCGGCGCTCGCGCATGCCCGGGAAGACCAGCTTGGTCACGTTGAAGGTCCCGGTCAGGTTGATGCGGAGGTTCAGGTCCCAGTCGTCGTCGGCGGTGTCCTTCAGCTGGCCCATGGTGTAGATCCAGCCCGCGTTGTTCACGCAGATGTCGATGGGCCCCACCTCCCGCTCCGCGCGCTGGATGACCTCGGCCAGCGCGGGCCGGTCCGTGATGTCGACCGCGTAGCCGCGCGCGGTGCCGCCCGCGCTCACGATCTCCTGCGCGGTCTCCGCCGCCCCGTCCGCGTTGAGGTCCAGCACCACCACCCGGCAGCCCTCCTCGGCGAGCGTCAGCGCGTCCTGCTTGCCGAGGCTCCGGGCCGCGCCCGTCACCAGCGCGGTCTTGCCCGCGATGCCCAGATCCACCGCGGTCGCCTAGCGGCCCTTGAAGTCGGCGGGGCGCTTCTGGAAGAAGGCCTGGATGCCCTCGGCGGCGTCCTCGGTGCGGAGCGACTGCAGGAACGCGCGCACCTCGATCTCGATCGCCTGGTCGATCGGCGCCTGGATGCCGTCGTCGACCGCCTCGATGATGAGGCGCGTCGCGATCGGCGGCCGCTTGGCCAGCTCCCGCGCCATCGCGCGGGCGTCGTCCAGCGTCCGGCCCTCCTGCGAGAGGCGGTTCACGAGGCCGATGCGGTAGCACTCCTCGGCCGGGAGCTGGGTGCCCAGGATCAGGTGCTCGAGCGCGCGCCCGCGGCCCATCAGGCGCGGGTAGCGCTGCGTGCCGCCGAAGCCCGGGATGATGCCGAGATTGGACTCGGTCTGTCCCATCCGCGCGCCCTCCTTGAGGATGCGGATGTGGCAGCCCATCGCGATCTCGCAGCCGCCCCCGAGCGCGTGCCCGTTGATGGCCGCCACCACCGGCTTCGGGAAGCGCTCGATGCGTCGGACCACGCTGTTGCCGAAGCGGATGAACGCGGCCACGTCGGTGCCCTGGAACGCGGAGCCCAGGTCCGCGCCCGCGCAGAAGATCTTGTCGCCAGCACCCGTGATGATCACCGCGCGGACCGCGTCGTCGGCCTCGAGCTCGGTGAGCGCCGCGTTCAGCTCGCGCATCAGGGTGTCGCTGATGGCGTTGGCGGGCGGCCGGTTGAGGGTGACGATCGCGAAGCGCTCCTCGCGGGTCAGGACGAGGGTCTCGTAGGCCATCGGCGATTCTCCTCTGGTCGGGACGTCAGGGGCGGGCGGCCACGCCCTGCAGGAACAGGTCCGCCACCGCCGGCGCGGTGTCGGTGAGGCGGTAGCCGCGCTTGCCGAGCACCCACGAGGTGGCCATCTGGTCCATGGCTCCGAACAGCATCTTGGTCGCCACCTTCACCGGCAGGTCGCGCTGGAAGTGCCCCTGCCCCACCCCTTCCTCCAGCACGGATCCGATCAGCGCGAAGTAGCCGGCCACCTCCTGGCTGGAGGCGCCGCGGAAGAACTTCTGCCCCTGGCGCAGCTCGATCTGCACCACCTCCGCCAGGTCGGGGTCCGCCTCCAGCATCGAGAAGTGCATGGCCACGAGCCGCCGCACCTTCGCGACCGCGTCCGGCTCGTCGCCGATGGCCCGGCGCAGCGACGCCACGAAGGCCGCCATCTTGTCGCGGAACAGGGTGATGAGGATGTCGTCCTTGGTCTTGAAGTAGAGGTAGATGGTGCCGGCGGCGATCCCGGCCTCGCGCGCGATGTCCGACACGCGCGAGTTGAAGTAGCCCTGTCGCGCGAACACGCGCACCGCCGCCTCGACGATCTGCTGGGGCTTCTCCGGATCGCGCATGGGGAAGATGAACCGCGGTTCATCTTATGCGCCGGTCCGGAGGCTGTCAAACGGAAGTGGGCCGGGAGCCCCGCGACTGACAGCTCAGCACGTACTCGCGCAGCCGCTCGAACTCGCGCGCGTCGAGATTGGCGAAGACCAGCACCGCGCCGCCCTCGTACGCTTCCCACACGAGGGCGGGCAGGCGCAGGCGGTCGATGCCGGGCCGGGCCGGCAGCTCCAGCACCACCACGTCGCCCTCGACGAGGGCCTGGTCGGTGATCACGCGGCCGCCGGACGCGCTCAGGTCGACGGTGTGCCCGGTGGCGGTGCCGGCGGAGCCGCCCTCCACCCGGATCGGGAGGCTCACCGCCACGCGGGGAAAGCGTCGGCGCGTCTCGGTGCGCGAGACGAACGGGGTCACGCGGCCGGCGGGCGAGTCCGACATCTTGAGGAACGCGACCGCGATGCCCTCGCGATCGCGCCGCACCACCGTGCCCACCATCTCCAGCCGGCCCGCCTGGCCGGGCAGGGTCACCCGCACCGTGACGATGCTGTTCACCGCGGCGTCGATCTCGGTGCGCACCTTCATGCCCGCGAGGCTCACGTTGACCACCTCGCCCGACACCACGCGCCCGTCGCTCGACTCCACCGTGGCCGCCCACGCCGCCGACGCCCTCGGGAACGACCGCCGATCGTGTCCGCTCATGGTTCGACCCTGACGTGCCGGGGCCATTTCTGTCAACTCCCCGATCACCCTCAGAACAAGTGTTACCGAAACGGAAGGGGTTGCCTCAAAACCGGTGTTACCGAACCACGCACCGGAAAGGGGGCCCTGTGACCGAGCCA
>Ga0070741_10000555_pt1 | contig 131110 bp, 114 predicted proteins | sample Coa_R1_4_FD_66440 | JGI IMG/M metagenome (GOLD analysis project Ga0070741, IMG submission 66440) | Surface soil microbial communities from Centralia Pennsylvania, which are recovering from an underground coalmine fire - Coalmine... | ecosystem: Environmental > Terrestrial > Soil >... | reverse complement strand
TTCCAGGGCAAATCGTAATTGACCATCAGATGGGCACGTTGCAGGTTGATGCCCTCGCCTGCAGCATCCGTAGCCACGAGGATGAGAACGTCCTTGTCCTGCCGGAATCCCTCCTGAGCCCTTGCCCGTTCCTCACGCCCCATTCCACCGTGGATAGTGACTACAGCTTCGGGCTTCCCAAGTAGGCTGCGGAGCCGCTCAGCCAGATAATTCAGCGTGTCGCGATGCTCGGTGAAGATCACCATTTTGCGCCGGTGGCCTTGGGTATCGAACATTTCCGCTTGGTTTTGGAGAAGCGAAGATAGCTCTTCCCATTTGCGATCCGCTCCGCTGCGCCGCACCTTCAAAGCAACGGCTTCGAGCTGATGTAATATCGCGATTTCCGCCTGCAATTCGGCGATAGTCTTCGCGGCGGTAGCTTGGTCGACTACTGTTTCCTCCGTCGATTCAAGTTCCGATTCGGGAGAATCATCCAGATCGTCGAGATCTTCATCGGTCAATGTGGGAACTGATTTGAACGCCTCGTCACTAAGCGCTGCACCGCGCCGAAGGAGGCTCTCTTCTCGCAACCGCCGCTCCAAGCGCTCACGCCGGCGAAGGAGTGAGCGGTAAATCGCTTCCGGTGATGAAGCCAGCCGCCTTTGGAGGATTGTTAGAGCGAAGCCGACGGTGCCCTTTCGTCCATCATTTTCGAGTGCATCCGCGCGATTGAATTCCTCGCGAACATAATCGGTGACACCCTTGTAAAGCGCGACTTCCTGATCGGAAAGTTTATAGCTGACCGTGTAGGCGAGGCGGTCGGGAAAAAGCGGTTTGCCGTCAAATTTCAGCAATTGCTCCTTCACCAGGCGGCGCATCAGGTCGGAAGCGTCAACCGAGTGAACGCCATCGCGGAATTTGCCCTCGAACCGGTCTGAATCGAGCAGCGCGAGGAAAAGCTGAAAATCCTCGGGCTTGCCGTTGTGCGGTGTGGCCGTCAACAGCAGGAAGTGCCGCGTAATACTGCCCAGAAGCTGGCCAAGCTTGTAGCGCTTTGTGTACTTCACCTCGCCGCCGAAATAGGTAGCCGAAAGCTTGTGTGCTTCGTCGCAGATCACCAGGTCCCAATCCGTAGCGGCTAGCTTGGCCTGGACATCCTCGTTGCGGCTAAGCTTATCCAGGCGGCAAATTGCCAGCGGGTTCTCCTGGAACCAATTGCCCGTGCGGGCGGCCTCGAGCTTGTCATTGGTGAGGATTTCGAACGGGAGCTGAAAACGATGGAACAGTTCGTCCTGCCATTGTTCGACCAGGTTGCCGGGGCAGACGACTAAACACCGATGGAGATCGCCGCGGATGAGCAATTCCTTAATGAGCAGGCCGGCCATGATTGTTTTGCCGGCGCCGGGATCATCTGCAAGCAGGAAACGGAGCGGCTGCCGCGGTAGCATTTCGCCGTAAACAGCTGTGATCTGGTGCGGCAGCGGATCTACTTCGGACGTATGGATCGCCAGCACCGGATCGAACAGGTGGGCCAGGTTGATGCGCTGGGCTTCGGAGACGAGCCGGAACAGGCGCCCGTCGCTATCAAAACTCCAGGGCCGCCCAGCCTGGACGATTTCGAGATCCGGTTCACGATCCCGGAACAAGAGTTCGATGCCGGGTTTCCCGGCCGCATCCTTATATGTCAGCTCAAGGGCGGCTTCGCCGTGCCATTTGATGTCGATGACCGTGACAAGGCCATTCGGCAGGACGCCTTTTACGGACGCTCCGCGCGTGAGTTCTTCCAGTCTGGCCATGGTCGCAGGTCGATCATAAAAATTGTGTGCGAAAGATTATGATAACGAGCTTTGGAGAAACGGCAGGAAATAGGCTGAACTGGGCAGATTCAGATGTGTTCGCCGTTCTGCTGCCGAGACAATGCCTCGCTGATATCAGGCGGCCGTGTTGACAGTGGAATCGACGATAGCTGGAGCGCTGGCAACGGTGCTCGCCACCACCGCAGCTTTGCCCGTAGGCGAGGGACTCTGGCCAGTTACGTTCTGGAATTCTGCGGCATCGGAAAGCTTCTGAACCAGGAATCTTACCCAGGCTTTCGTGTAAACGTAATCGCCATGGGCCTTATCGAAAACACAGAAGTCCGCTTTCGTTTTCTCGGGGGACGAACTCTTGCAGGCTGGTCGCACACCGTAGTGCTGCCACGCTTTGGTGTGATGATGCAGGTTGAATTTGAACGGTAGATGACGGCTTACTTCCTTCACGACATCCCCGGCCTTGATCATATCTACGTTTGCCACGGGAACTTGTTTCTCGCGGATCATACCCACGATTTTTGAGAGTTTTTCCATCTCCTCCGGCTTCGTGGCATCGTACGGAATGAATTCCATCGCCACGTCCGCTGATTTTTCATGGTTCGCAATCTTCGGAACTAGGTAAACGCTGAACCGGAAGTGCTGGCTGTTCAATATCTCCGTCGGTAACCCCATACGAAACTGGCTGATGTAGTCCAAAACCTTTGTCGAAGTCGAATTTGCCAGCTTTTTCTGAGTCTCTTGTTGCGCCTTGGGGCTAGTTCGCGAGAACTGGATTGCCAGAGCGAGTTTGTCAGCCATTCCGAATTTTGCGCCGAACTCCTTGACCAGCAGATCCTCAAAATTCATTAGCATGGCTTGGCATTCGCCGAAAAGCGTCGGATCGAGTTGCGGCATGTTGCGGTGTTCAATTTTGTTGCGCAGCCCCAAAATGAATTCGAGGTTTTTTCGCTCGGGTGGATTGTTGCTCGTGAAATACTGTCTAATGCACTCCGCGAGCTCCCAATGGGCGACATCTCCGTCGATGCGCTTGTAGCGCCTGCGCTTTCCGGTTAAGGGGAGCGTGTACCACGGCTTTATGCCTCGTCGATAAAAGATGGCATGGAAAAGTGCAGTCCACGCGATAACCATTAAAACAATATAGTTGCCAGCGCGGAAGTCGATGGCTGGCTTGTTATAAATCTCAACGGCGGCAAGCGCGGCGTCGCGCGCTTTGGTGAGATTCTCCCTAACAGGTTGAGATAACCCGCGAGGCATGAGTTTTCATTCAGTTTCGCATTGCGAACGGCGCAAGTGCCAGAGCTGTTTCGGACAAAGCGATAAAGCTCCCGAACAGGTATTCGACGGCGAAGCTGCCCGATACGGCACGGACCGGGAAGGCGACAAATGACAGCTCTTCTGTTCTTCCACGCTCATTATGCCGCTTTCGCGGCAAGGTGCCGTTGTGTCTGGATTGCTCGAAAAGACGGTGACCGCCCCTAGGGTACTCTCTCAATTCGCCACCCAGTCCACGCGGTTCCCACTCCGTTCCCAGTTGCGGTTAACCGGGAACGCCGGAAGTGATTGAATGGAAACACCAATCCCAGTGTTCCCACTGTTCCCGGTTAGTTTGGCAAGAATATAGAGAGGGCGGGCTTGCAAATTGCATTACGTGCGCGGGCGATTGGGACCGGGAACACCGGGAACAGCGCTGATTCTGCTGCACTTGCACTGGGAACAAACCAGGAACAAGACTGGGAACCGTGAGCGCAACTGGGAACTGGACCCTCCGGTGAGACAAAGCGCGCTGCGAGAAAACCGGAACGGTCATTCCGCTCTCCGGTATCGCCACTCTAATCCGTTCTCGACCCGCGCACGATAACGCTCCCAGCCGAGCGTTCGAAAACAGCGCGCGACACGGTTCTTGTCGACCTGCGTCCACAGCGCCTTCGGTTTATCGAGGCAAAGGGATAATACATCGGAAACGGATGCGCTCGGCCGACCATCAATCCAGCGCGCAATGACTTCTTCCCAAGGATCGCCTTCGAAGCGGGCGGCCTAGACGTCAGCGGCTTCGTTGACCAGCTCGGCGCTGTCGAGCCACCACGGATCGCCGGCATCGAAGCGCACTTTCGTTTCCGCCCAGAGTTGATCGCGATCGCGCGCGAGTGCGTCGATATCGATCCGGCCGCAAGCAACCGGCCAGAAGCGCCTCGCTCCAGTATCATCCCGCAAGTACGTCGAGTGATTTACCGTACCGGCGAATACGCACTGGCGCGGCGATTCGATCAAGCGCTTGCCATAGGGCGGCCGGAACCGGTCCGTCGTTCGGCTCATGAACGCCTTGATACGGCCCACGTCCGACCGGCTCAGTGTATCCAGCTCGGAAAGCTCGATGACCCAGACCGCGCGTGTTTGCAGCGCCGAATCTTTGCTTCCAAGGTCGGCCAGCTCGTCGGTGAACCAACGTCCGGCAAGCGTCTTCAGCGCCGTCGACTTTTTGATCCCTTGCGGTCCTTCGAAAATCAGACAGCAATCTGCCTTGCAGCCGGGCCGGTACACTCGCGCAACCGCTGAGATCAGCCAGCGCGATCCCACGGCTCGCGTGTAACTGCTATCTTCAACACCCAAGTACGTCGACAGCCAGGTGTCCAGCCGTGCAACTCCGTCCCAAACGGTAGATTCTATGTAGGTGCGGACTGGATGAAACAAACGGTCTCTTGAGACAGTCTGGACTGCCTGGCCGGCGGTGTGAACGTCTATTAGAATGCCGTGGCGCTGCAGCCACTCGGCCGTCAACTGATCTTCGTGGTCTGTCCAAACGGCGTCGGCATCTGGGAGCGTGCCCCAGGGCGTGGCGTGCACAGCAACCGGGGAGAAGCCAAACTCATTGAATGCGAGCACGCCTTTCCACTCGGGCGCGTGGCGCAATGCCGTGATTGCGTTCGCCAGCACTGGGTACGCTCTTCCCTGCGGATTACCGGGAGTGGGTTTGGCTCGAATCAACTCATCCCTCCAGTTGAAGCTTGAGAACGATACTCGCGCTAGCTCGCGTAACACCATGTCGGGGCCAACCGCTGACAAGTGATCATCGACGCCTTTGCCCTGCGCCAGATCCCATTCGTAGAAGCCAACGGCCGCGCCCAGCTTTCGTAAGTGCTGCCCGAGTTCGTAGCGGGCAAAGCGCACTTGATCCTTCGTGCTCACGTCCGCATCAAACGCAATGATGACCGTGCGGTCCTTCCAAGCGATCCAACCGAGATCAGGGATAGGACCTTTTACATTGAGCCGGTGCCCATCCGGGCCTGTCGTCTTGCCGATAGTGCCACGCCAGTTGAACACGCCGGAAATGCCAAAAGGAAGAAAGCGCGGTGATTGCGCATTTGAGTTTGCCAGCCGCCACAGCGCAAGCGTCTTGAACTCGCCTTCGGTGATGATCACGGGCAAGTCGCGCTTATTAAGGAGAGTGGAGTCAGTACCGGGCGGGAGATAGAGCATATTGCCTCGGCCTGGCGGACTCAAATATTTTTGCTTCGGCTTCAATTCGCCATTCGAATCCGCTTCGAGATCGGGATGATCGCGGCGGAGACGATATTCACGAATGTGTGGAGAGCCTGGCGCGAAATACGGAATCGCGATGCCGGCGTAGTCTCCGCCCTTTCGCCCCACAATCTGACCGCCGGTGAGCGAATCGACACGTCGCAACAAAGCAGACTCTGCCAAATCACGCGAAATCCAGCGCGCTTCCAAAGCCGCCAAGTCCACACTCGAAAGCTCACGACCGAGCAGGCCCGGCATGTCCGATACAGTAGGGTTGCCGCTCCAGTTGCGATGGCCTCTCACGTGATTCTGCGATCCGCTGAAGTTCACAATTTTCTCCTTTTGCTTTGTTCACGCCGCTGCGGAAAGCTTTTTCGGCTGTTCTGATATGAGAACTTCGTCCTCTCGGGCCGGCCATTGGATCTCAACCAGACGTTGGCATCGCGGACACGTGAGAGTCTTAGTCTCGCTCTCAATGGGCTGGCCACAAACGCACTCAACGCAATAAACCGATTCTGCGCGCATGCTCACAGTTTGGGCCGCTTACGCAGCGGCCCCTTTCTCTGCCCTCCGATCGAGCAGTTTCACGGTTTCGATTACAATCTCCGTTACTGGCCACTGAACCTTAACTGGCCCATTGTCCGTTTCGATCGTTCGTTCATACTCGCGATAATTGATCTCTCCTTCGATGAACACGTGAGCGCCGGTCTGGATCTTGGCACAAAAATCAGCCGTGGCCGCATAGGCGACACACGAATGCCATTGGGTCCTTTCCTGCCACTGATCATGAGCGTCTTTGTAGCGCTTCGTCGTGGCAACAGAAAGCCTGGTTATGTTCTTGCCGCCAGGCGTTGCGCTGACTTTCGCGTCGCGGCCAGTGAAGCCCACGAGAGTAACTCTGTTCAAATACATAGCGGTTTGTTCCTTTCTGGAATGGAATTCGGGTTGCGAAAAGCAACTCCTGCTTTTGCGGCGAGCAACGGGGAGCCAAGCATAAGCAAGGCCTGTGAGCGAAGCTTTTCGGGAGAGCGAGGAGCGCAGCGACGGAAGAGGGTACTACCCGAAACCGAACGCACAAGGTCTTGTGCGCGGCAGGGACGGCGTCCCTTAGTCATGGTGCTGCGTCCTTTCAAATAGACACTCGAATTGAAACGCGTTGTTCCCGAAGTCATAGCTGCTCAACCGGAGCAGTTCGGCTACGTAGCGCTCATCTCCTTTGCGCTCCATGTGGATCACGTAATGGATCACGTCTGCAATCTGGGCTTGAATCGACTGGTAGGGCACATCACCGCTCGCGCGAAGCGCGAGGTTTGACAATTTTGTCAGTGCCGATTGCGCCGAATTCGCGTGAATGGTTGTCATCGATCCGCTGTTCCCCGTGTTGAGAGCATCGAGCAGGTCCATTGCCTCGGCACCGCGGATCTCGCCAATGACCAAGTGATCCGGCCGGTGACGCAGGGCAACTTTCACGAGATCGCGAATTGTGACTTGTTTTCCGGCGTTGCGGCATTCAAAGCGCGTCACGTTTTCTGCTTGGATCTGCAACTCCGCACTTTCTTCGATCACGAGCACACGATCGCGAGTCGGGTGTAATTCGTTCAGAAGCGCGTTCTGCAGTGACGTTTTGCCAGATCCAGGCTGACCGCTGATCAGAATGTTTGTGCGTGCTTTCGACGCGCCGCGCAGTAACTCCGCAAACTCGCGTGTAAGCGTTCCGAGCTGGACGAGGTGATCCAGCGAAAAGTGGTGGCGCTGGAATTTCCGAATCGTGACGGTCGGACCGCCGACCGAGTACGGCGCGATCGCCGCCGCAATCCGCGAACCATCTGGAAGCCAGCTATCAAGGAACGGGTTCGATTCGTCCAATTCCTCGCCGCCGTGGCGTGCGATCCGCTGTAGCGCAAACATCAGTTTCTTCGAATCGAGGAGGTTGCGCCCCGCGCGGTGCATCTGACCGCAGCGGTCCACGTACACGGTGCCATTGCCGTTGATGCAGATGTCCTGAATAGTTTCATCCGCCAGGTAAGGCTTGATCTCGGGAATGAAGGGAAGGATGAGATCGAAACCCTTCAGCGCCTGTTCAGAACCCAATTGCTTGACCATAGTTCAACTCCTGACTCTGATGGATGGGGATACGTTCAGCCCGAATGCGCTGGGGCTGCCGATATTGCGCTACTTGCTCTGGAGAGAGCGCCTGGGTATTGTCGTTCGTGCGCGACACGGCTGCGAGCAACCGATCTGTACTGTCGGTGTAGATGTGCGCATCTAAGCGAGCCCGGCTCAATGCGACTTTCAGCGTCGTCTGATCGATCCCGCTGCTCGTATCGATGTGGATGAGTGAGCGGTCCACCGTCGCGCCCTGCGCGGAATAACTCGTCATTGCATAGGCGTGGTCAATGTGCCGGTACTGCGAAACATTCCACTTCACGGTGCGCCCGGAATCATCCAGCGTGGCTTTCACGTTTCCATGTCGATCAAGCCCTGTGATCGTGGCCAGGTCGCGTGTGCTGATCGAGTGGTCATCCCATTTCTGCAGAAACTGGATACGATCGCCGACAGCGAAGCTCCGCCTGGCCGGCTCGTACACGGAGACGCCTTTGACCGCAGATGGATCGTAAGTCTGGTATCTCTCGTCCTGATGGACAGTCAGCAAGTTCCGTTCGGGATCGACGGCAACGACTTGGGCGTACGACTTCGGCCTGATGCTCAATCGCTTGCTGCCCTTGCGATACCGGATTACGTTGCCGGGTTGGTAAGAAATTGCGCGTTCACGATCTGCGCCGGTGACATCCTGCCTCGTAAGTAGAATCCCGACTTCGCGGGATTCCCCTTTCAGGTGTTCCATCTTATGCAATTCCGCGCGCGTGGCTGCATTCAGATCCTGGCGCGTGAAATTGTCGTGAGAGAGCAGCAACCCGCTGCCTTGGCCGACGGCAAAATCACGCGCCATCATTTTTAGGCGTTCCTCACGTTCCGGGATTTCGTGAATGCGGCCCTGCTGTTTCAGTAAGCGAAGGGCCTCGTCTATCCGGCCATCCGTCGCGGCTTCCACAGCTAGGCGGAGGCCCTCATCTTTCTGCCGGAGAATCTTGTCGAGCTTGGCTACCCGCATCCCGGCATCTTGCAGTTCAGCAAAGATGCGCCCGGCTTCCACTGACTGATGCTGTCCGGTGTCTCCGATCAGCAGCGCGCGATCGCGCGGCTGCAGTGTGCGTAGAAAATTGCGCATCTGCCTTCCGGAGGCCAGGCTCGATTCATCGAGTAAGTAGAGCGTTGGCCGATCAGACGATTGTGGCCGCGTCAGACGCAGTTGCAGAGTCTCGGAGTCGATGCCGGCCTGGCGCAGACCTTTCGTGGCCTGAGATGTCGGTCCAAGCCCGCGAACGCGGTACCCGTGTCCTTCGGCGAGTTCCTTGATTGAGGCCAGCGGATAGCTCTTGCCGGTGCCTGGCTTGCCCTGAATCCCGAAGACTTTATCGTGTGAGAGTAGGGCTTCGCGAAGCAGCCCGATTTGATCGGGATTCAATTCGGGATAGCGGCGTAAATCATGCTCGCGAATCGGCGCGGTAACTTCCGGTTGGTTTTGAGCGGCTAACACACGCTCGATCACCTCGCGCTCTATCGCAAGCATTTCCGGCGTTGTGAAGCGGTGAAGCGGCGCGTTCGGCCGCACATGGCCCACGGTGATCAGTTCGCCCCGTTGCTGCCGAGCTTTGATCTCGGCCTCGACACGATCTACGCTCGTGGTGAGGTTGTGATCCAGGGCGAGCTCGACCAACTTCCAGTGCTCAAAAACTGCCTCGCGCTCAGACAGGCTCGTGATCGCATGCGAGACGGCCGCCTCGGTCTTGCGTTGGATTTCGTGCTCAGAAAACGTACGCTCTTGTTGCCGCACAGCTTGAAGAATTCGATCCGGTTCGTTACCAAGGGCTTCCGCATGGGCACGCCAGGCCGCATGTTGGCGTTCGGGCGGGAGTTGGGCTTTCTGATCCCGAATCTCATGCGCTATCTGCTGCCGGATTTCGCGGTCCGCTTTGCGGCCGTTTTCTCCCTCCCACTTGTCGACTGCTTCCTGAATCTGCCGGGATCGTAGGCTTTCCGCCTCGAGGTATTCCTTCGAGTACCCTTTGATCTCAACTGAGTGGTTCTTGCCGCGCTCGACTTCGAACCCGCGCGACAGAAGATAATGACCCATTTCGGAGTGATAGACAGCGCGCATTCCCTTCTGAATGCGAAAGAGTTCCGCGGTCTGCAGCGATCGCCACTTACCCGCTGAGTCCTGCGTCAGATTTACCAGGATGTTGTGACCGTGGAGCTGCGGCGCTGAGTATCCATCTACCGGCCTAGCTGTTGTATGTTCGAACGAAACCCAGACAGCCTTGGCGGTCGTCTCCGCCGGCCTCCTGGCGCCGGTGCGCGCCTGGATGAATTGAGTGCCCCAGTCGATTGCCTTGCGCTCGGCTCCGAGCTGGGCCTGGCGTACTGCTTCATCGCGGCCCACAAGCGCCGTCACACTGACACTCTTTGAGGCATTGATGGTCACGTCCCAACCGGCGCGGTGCCCGAGCTCCCTGCCATCTCGTGTCTTCACCGTGTCTTTGTGCCGGATGAGCTGCTCGCCGGTAATCGGGTGCTGCCCTTCCATCATGCGTTCAAACTGCTGGGGCGTGATTTCATTTGAGAGGCCGAGGGCTTCTGCCAGCGGTCCGCGGACCTGCCCGGTAAGCGTCTGGCCCTGACTGAGGTAATTATTGGAAGCGACCGAGTATTCCTGCTGATAGTAGGTCTTGGCCTTGCCGGTCGTGAGTGGCTTGGATATATCGATCATTCGAACGAGAGCTCCGCTTGAGTTGTGGACTGCGGAGAAAGGACAGCAGATTTAGGCGATTCCGCTGCGGCCGTACCACCACTCCACGTAAGTCGGCTCGGCACTGTGGTTGACTTAGGTGTTACGGTCACCGCGCGTGCGGCCTTGGGCGATAGAGTCGAGTTCAAACTTTGCAACTGAACCGCCGGCGCCGCGGACGCCTCAGCAACAGGCGCGTTCATGGCTGGAATCGCGCGCTCAACCAGTGGGCGGTCCCGATAGATCGGCTGCTCCCAGGGCAGCATGACCTTGACAATATGAAGGCCGTCTCCGTCGTCGCTCGGCCGCTGCACGAAGTAGCCGTTGAGGTCCGGTAACCCTTGAATTTGTGACGCCAGGATCACGGGCTTCCGGATGTCCTCAGGACCGCTAAAGTTGTTTCGATCGTGGCCGCCCCACACTGAACCGGTGCGGCTCTCACGAAATCGCCGAATTTCGACTTCGCCAAAGAACTGCTCCAGCGTCTTCGCGGAGTCTGGTTCGGAGACCGCGAAAATCAGCTTGGTAAACGCCTGCGAGACAATGGTTTTGGCTTGCTTTCCGTAACGGCCCTCGAGCTGTGAGACGTTCTGAACGCCCAGCACCATAGGATGCCCGCTGGAACGCAATTGAGTCATCCCCTCATGCAGCTTCGATAACGTTCCCAGGCTGTCCAACTCGTCCAGCACAATCCAGACGCGCCGCGCCCGTTGCGGTGAAGACATGATCCGCGCGATACACATATCCACCACGCCGCTTTGCAGCGGCCTCAATGCGTCTCGGGTCTCAGCCGTGTTCGGCAGGAATAGCCAACCTTGCGGATCTTGCGCCCATCTCCGGATTGTGAACACCTGACGGGAATCCCTTTCGGAATCGCGCGGCATCATGCGGAGAGCCTTTCCTACCTGCCCCATAGTGGACTGCACGCCGCTGAACTGGTTCGCCGCGGCGGTGTTCAGCGTGATCAGATGTTCGCTCCCTTTGAGGCGAGGAAGGATCTCATTTACCGGGTCGCACAACCAGCGGGCGAACTGTTCACAGGTCGGGCGCGGATCTGAGTAAGTCCAGAGATACGCGGCAATGGCACAGGCCTGGTCGTCAAACCACTTGCCTTGATAGTGCTGCTCGGGGTGCGCCGGGTACATGGACCGGGATACGAGTGTTGCATCTACCTCGTCCGTAACCTCGGCTCCAAAATCCCACCAGACGCATCGCTCATCTTTCGGACTCAGGATGCGGTCATGCCGACGGGGATCGAAGAATTCCGGAATGAACTCAAGCTTCGAATCGAGCACTACGCAAGTATCGCCGCAGTTCTGGGCATAGTGCAGGATCTGGCGGATGAACGTGGACTTCCCGACTCCCGTATCGCCGATCACCAGGAAGTGCTTCGACTCATCCTTTCGGCGCATCCGCAGGAACTTATCGCGTGCGAAGAGCAAAACCCTTCTCCTTCCGTGGGATTGTTCTGTTGAATTGCCTCACGGTCATGCTCTCTGGGCCGCGGAGCTGCTCACCTTCGCGCGCTTTCCGCCGCCGCCGGAAATCAAACGTAGCGCCCACGACAAGAAACACGGTCGCCAGGCTGGCCCAAACGATGAGCGGGACCGCGATGAGATCGCCTGGCGTCTCGCCGTGATAAATGGCCGCTCTCAACCACTGTGCAAACACCGTCGGCTGCACATCGACGAAACGGCCCGAAAGGCCGGCCATTGTAGATGGCAGTGTCCCCGGTGTCGCATCGTAACCATTGACTGTAACGATGTAGAACCGGTGAAGCAACGGTCGCCCACTGAGAAGTGTCCTGCTCGGCGTTACACTCGACTTCAGGTAGGTGCCGAGATAGAACGACTCCAGCGGAGATTGGAAGGTCCGCCAGGTTTTGTAACTCAGTGGGGCAGCAGCCAACGTCATGCATGCGCCAATCAGAAAACCGATAGGAATGCGAGTCGGGAATTGCATCGGCTTACTCCAGGTAATTCAGGATGCGGCGATCCGCCATTGTGAACTTGCTAACCTCGGCGGCTTCGACAATGCCCTTGATGGCTTCTGCCGAAGGAGCCTGGCCATTCAGGGCGAGCTGCGCATGGATGTCCAGAACAACTTTCCGCATGGCACAAAACTCAGCAAGCAGTCCCCGGTAATCGGGAGAGAATCTAGTTGTCGAAACCAGGACCTCGCGAGCCCATTCGCCCACTGATTTCCCGGCTGCTTTTGCCCTAGCCTCAAGGCGCCTTTTTTCGTCGTCTCGAAGCCGGATTCCTAGATGAGCTTTATTGTGCTTACTAATATCTGCTATCGGAGCTGGCATTTTCTGAATCCTTGTATTCTCAATGAGTTCGCACATATTGAACCGCTGTACAACGCACGTTGCACAGCCGTCGTTAACTCATTTCGTTTCATCCGGTTCGCATACGTTAAACACACAGTGGGTGGCCTTTCGTGAAAACTTTTCGGGCGGCGATAGCCGACCATTCCGCGGGAGTCCGAGCTGCTTCTGGACGCCGTACCCTCCAATCAAAACGAGAAGCCCAAGTCATCGCGATCTTGCCGCTGCTGGCGGTCTTTCTGACGCTCCAATTTAGCTTCGGGAGCGACCATTTGCGACGCTGCCGGAAACCGCCAAAAGTAAGTGTCGCGTGTCATGTCCGCAAGCTGTTTTGGACGCTGTTCAGCCGTGCGAATCGCCTCTCGATACGCTTCTTTGCCCGCCTCGATTGCTTCGCGCTCTCCAACACTTGTCGCGCGCGGTCGCATGATGCTGACATCCGTAATCTGAGCCGTCACTCCATGGTTTCGGGCGTCGGCTTGGATGGCCTGGATCGCTTCCTGTTCGGTCTTGGTCTGAGCCCAAACGAGCGTGCCTTTCTGCTGCCACCTCCACGCGTCTTCGCCAGCGATAACGGCATGGCGGTAGACGTACTCTTGTGTGTCCGAACTCATAGTCAAGCCACCTTTTCTGCCGTCGTTTCCGGTTTCTTTGCGGGAATCCCAGTTCGCTCCGGAACAGGCACTGGAGTTGGCTGGGTGCTATCAGCGCTGGCCGTTTTTTGGAACTCCTTATCAGCCTTGAAGGCTTTCAGAAACAATTGCTCAACGACGTGATCGAGGTCGCTGTCGAGGTATTCGGCATAGCGCTTGGCCTGCGCCGCAACATCCTGCCGAAGATGCACATTGATGCGGGTCTTCGGTGTCTTGTCCTGCTTGGGTATGAAACTCATTTGGTTGAAAAGTCCTCCTGAACGTTGTAATCGGTAATGCAAAGGCCGAGCGGATTGAAGCGCAAGAGATCGCCACTAACCTTCGGCAAAAACGAGAAATAATAGGTGACGGTGTCGTTTTCTTTCCGGCTTGCAGCGACTCCGTCGTCGTAGTAATTCCGCGTGAAATCCACATAGGCAACTCCACCTTTCGGTGTGAGGCTGACCAGGGTTACGCGCTCGACCGTGACATCGTTCTGAATGCCGCTGCCGCGGTCGACCTTCTCGATCCAGTGGGAGCGCTGATCCTCCTGATAAGTGCGGAGCATGAGGGACTGGCTGAGGAGGTACTTGGCATGCCAGTAGGCGTCCGTGCGGCCCTTCATGCGTCCGAAGAAATCGACCGTGAAGTCCGACAGAGCACGTATAACCTCGGGCGCCTGAGGCTTGTAATTTGCGTCCTTGTAGTACACGACCTCGGCTTTTCCAACATCGTTGATGCGGACGTAAACAGGTTTGAAGTCGGCCACTGCCGCTCGCAACAGGGCGACTTGCCACGCACCAGCCGATAGCGCCGCAACCACTAACACGAGCACCAGTAGAAGCACTGTGTTCGCCCGGCGCAAGTGACCGAATTCTTCGGCTCGAGCGCGGCTGAATTTCAAGTTGCTGAGATCCGGCGCGGGGATGGAACTCATAACATCCTCGCTACGGCGAAGCCCGCCACGGGCCCAATCATCCCGCCGCCCGCGTGAGCGGTTCCGCTCGTAAAATCAGCGACCAGCCGGGGCAGTCGGAGGCACAGAATCAGGCACGCTACGTTAAAGACGATCAGGCCTACCAGCGATGCCGTGAAAGCTGCGAGAGAGTAATTCCCGCCGAATAGAGCGGTTAAAAAGTTCATTTCCGCCGTCGCCCAGATGAACACGAGCGCCGATGCGAATACACGGTAAAAGCCGTACTTCACCATGGCGTGAAACCAGCTCCAAAACAGTTGCTTCGTCCAACCGAACGGAAAAACGTAAGCAGCGAGGAACAGCGGGCCAAGAAGCGCTCCGATGCCGAGCGCGATGATCGCGAACGATGTCTCCGCGAACAACGCGATTTCGGGCAACGCCATCGAGGTGAGCGTCAAGTAATACGCGATCGTTTCGAAGATATTCAGGGGGGTCGGTCTCGTGCCGCCCGCGAAAAGCGCGGATACTTTGCTGAGAAAAACATTCAGCACGCTGATGTCGATCTTGGCTGAAAGGAACCGGCCCTCCATGCGGAAAATCTGGCTGAAGGGGATGCCGACGAGCGGCATCGGGTTGTCGTAATAGCGCAGCAGCCAAGTGATGGCCGCATAGGCGATCAAAGTGCCCCAGAGCGCTCGCATGGCACGCTGCGGCAGATCGAAAAGCCACAACATGCCGGCCATGACGAGCCCTGCAACGAGAGCGGGAAACAGATAGGGCTGAACGAGCCCCAGCAGTGTGCCGGAGTACGCATTGACAAGCTGGTCAACGGAAGTCGTGACGTATTGCGTCATGTCAATGGTCTGGTTGTTGACCGGGATAACGGGAGCGATTTGCATATTGGCCTTTACCAGTTCTGGATCGTTTTGGCAGAGTTGCCCCAGTTCTTGCTACCGGCGTGTTGCATCTCTCGCCGGAACTGCTCCGCGTGCGCTTTTTGCTCTTGCGCTTGCCGCTGCTGCAGATAGGCGGAAGTCGCCAGCGCGAGAGTGAGCGCAGCAATGATGGATAGAAGTACTTTTACAACGACATACATAGGGTTCACCAATTCGTGATTGTGTTGGCCGAGCCACCCCAGGCCGTGGCTTGATTGGCCGTTGCGGAATCCACCTGGCCGGTGAAGTTGATAGCGTCGGCGAGCACATCGCGCTGGATTTTGTTAGCGACGAGTTGCTCTTCCGTCTGCGCTGCCGAAAGAGAATTGAGCGTCTCGAGTTGCCGGTTCAGCAGCACAATTCCGCCATTCGCCAGGTTGAGCTGATCCACTTCGGAATTGGTCTGAGCCGTGGTATCTTGCGTTTGCGCTTCAAGGTGTGAAAGTGCCAAATCGTTGTGTGGCTGATTCATGCGCGCGTTCGCGATAGTCATCAGTGCGGCAGGATTCGAGCCGTCGAGAATCCGGACACTCGCCATGATGGCCGACTGGATGCTGTTGCCGATCGGCCACCTGCCGTAGAACGGCGGCGGCGTCATCGCATACGTCGCATTTGCATACGCGCCAGGGATATTCAGCCCCAGGTTGGCCGCATTATTCCAGCCCGCCGTTTCGCCGAATCCGCCCAGCGTATTGCTGTTCACCATGCGCGTGGCGATCCCAAGCCAAGCGTTCTTCTGCCTCAGGTAAGTGGCCGCATACGCAATTTGGTTGTACGTCGCGGTGATCTGGTTGTAGGTGCGGATGAGCTGGTTGATTTTCTGGACATCGTTGACAAGCTGCTCGGCGGAATGGCCTTCCTGAATGGGATCCGAGACGATTCCACCGAATCCGAATTGAGCAGCGAGAACGGCTGGCAACAAAGCCACCGAGCCGATGACAAGAATGCGTTTGCGCACTAGTAACCTCCCAAGAAATTCAGTAAGTGCCCGATGCCGAACAGGGCTAGGTAGATGAGAGGCGCCCCCGCCGAGCAAGCCACAATCAGCAGCAGCGCCTTGATTATGAACGGCAATGACCGGGCCGGCGGTACAGGTTGATGCTGGTAGTAGTAATTCAAGAATTCACTTCCTTTCTGTTGAGGGTTAACGGTTGACGGGCATCGTGTGATGCGCGTATTCAGGAACATCGGGCAGATCCGCAAGAAGGACCACCTTCACGCGGCTGCCGGGTTTGATTGTGATCGTCGGATACCGGTTGAGATACCGGTTCAAAATCTGCTCACTGGAGAGCGCGGTCTGTTGCGAAACGCCCTCGCGAAACCCATACCAGGGCGAGTACGTCGCGCCGTTATTGCCGATCTGGGCCAGGCCGGCGATCGCTCCCACAGCCATGGCCATACCGAAGGTCTGTAGGTAATGGTTGTTCACCTTGCCTGCGAGCGCGGACGCTCCAGTCTGGTCGAGTCCGGGAACTTTGTCGAGGCTGAGCGCGTATCCGTCCGGCATCGAAATCCGGTGAAAAGAAACTGCGAGGCGGCGCTGATTGTTGCTGTTTACAGCTCGCGCTTCGCCCAACACCTTCGAGCCTTCGGGAATCAGCAGATTCAATCCCGAGGCGTCGTAGACGTTCTCTGAGATCTGGCAAATGACAGGCCCTATAGACTCGGCGTCAAGCTGATTGAGCAACGTGGCCGGCAGGATTGTGCCTTCCTCGAGGCGGTGCATCGGCCCTTCCGCCTGATCGAAACCGTACCGCTCTGGTGTTGGCGCATTCGGCTGAGAAGTGGCACTCTGAACAGGCGGATTGGTGGTTTGCGGCTTCGTTGACGCAGGCTGCAGATACGGAGCCTCTTGCGGCGGGAGAGATGAGCCGTAGGGTGCGTAATAACTGGTCGGCGGCTGTGATGATTCAGCGCGAGTTTCGGCATTCGGTGACTGCTGCTGTTCCCGCGGCGGCCGGGTCACGAATCCTACTCCAGAGGCATACGGCGCTTCCTGCTCGCGCTTCCACTTCTCTTGCCGGATCTGATGCCAGAACTGCGCATCTGGATCTTGCTGTCCAGACATGCCTGCCCGTGCGCTCTGCGCATCTCCCTCCGTCGTCGGACCGGACTCTAAGCGCTGTTTCGCAGCTTCGGCATTGGCCTGCGCTTGCGCCAGCTCGCGTTCGGCCGCTTCCCGCTGAGACTCGATGGTCTGCGGGTTCGGTGCCAGCATTTGCGGTTGCTGCTGTGCCGGCGCTTTCGTCTGGAGCTGCTGCGTTTGGCTATGGCAGCTATTCCAGACGCCAAAGCTCAGCAATACCAGTCCCAAGACACCGGCAAGGATCAGCTTTTGTTTCCAGGTCAAGCGATCAAGGGGCCTTTGTTGTTGCGCTGCCGCCTGCACGTACCAGCCATACGGCGGCGGATATCCAGGCTGGGGCTGCGGCTGCTGCGGTCCGGGCTGTTGCTGTTGTTGTTCGCTCACAACATGGTCTCCTTAGCCATTCGGCTTCCGCGCGATATCTGTGCGCTTCTTGCCAACCTGCAGATAACCGCGGTCGACAAGATCACGGATGACGTAAACGCCGTTCTGATACTGGAACTGAACCAGGTTGGGCTTGCCATCCTTCACCTCATAGAAGCTGGCTACTTCGTCCGGATTGACGGCAATGTAGGTGAACTTGTCATCGCGAAAGACGGAATGAATGTTGAAGGGCGCTTTATTGCGTTCGAAGCTGTAGTCGAACGTAAGCTTCTACGGGTACATGGCCCGGTACTGGTTTTCGTCGGTGCGCACCTGTTGTTGCGCGTCTTTTCTCACGCGTGCCAGTTCGGCCTGAGCCCGCTCAAGCTCCGCTTTTGCGCGCGCAGCCTCCGCGGCCGGTACGAATGTCGGAGGCTTTTTGAGTGACTCCGCATCCGTCGAGTCCAGAAACAGCTTGATATCCACGGGACTCTTAACGTCCGTCTTTACCTGAACCGTGTAGTTGTGGTTGTGGTCGGTTAGGACCTGGATATCCGTGGGGTGCGCACCAGGCGAGGGCTTCACGTTTACGAAACGCTCAGCGCCTTCGATGATCTGCACGTCCCAGTGCTTAGGATCGCCGCACAGATACGTGACGGCCTTCTCGCCTTCCGGTAACACGATCGACGAGTACTCGAAGGTGGCCGTATTGAGCTGGATGATGTCCTCAGGACCGGCGCTCACGTGCCGGACTAGTTCCGATGAATCGGCACCGAAACAGACCGCAGCGGCGCTTACTGCAAATAACAATGAGAATGGCTTCACTTTCTTTCCCTTTCAGGCCGTCGCCATGCACCGACGTAATCGAATCTGGTTGGCATTCGGATCGTTGCTGCACATGAGCTGGTCTTCGGCGTTATCGAGCTTGAGCCTGACCACCTTGAACTGCTTCACTGCGGGCCGGGCTGGATCGGTGGCAAAGATTGCCAGTTCCTCGCGAGGTTTCAACTGAGAAATCTGTTCGGCCTGTTTCGTATTGAGCCCGTACAGCCGTTCATAACTTTCGGGCCGGATCTCGGGATTTGCAAAGAAAATCTTGGTCGGGCACGCTTCATTTAGCAGCTCGCCAAATCCGGCGCGCTCGGCATCCAGCCCCGATTGCGTGATGAACATGTTGCACAGGTTGTTCTTGCGGCCGGTTTTCAACTTGTCGACCATGTACGGGCCTATGTCGCCACTGAGCATCCAGCGCCAGCCCTCGTCGATGACAAGCAGTTTCAGCCGCCCGGCCAGTGTGGGATCGTAGACCACTTTGTCGAATCGCTGCGTGACGTAAAAAGAGATCGGGACGAGGAGGTCAGGCTCCTTTTCCATGCCCTGAAACTCGAAGGTCTGGAAATGTGAAAACTCGATGTTGTCCGTTTCGTTATCGAAGACGTGCCCGTACTGCCCGTCTTGGCACCAGCGCTGAAGACGCAGCTGCAGCATGGCAGGAAGCGAAACGTTACCGAGGCGCCGATCCTTGGGGCGCTAGTTCGTACACACTCTCGATGGCTTCGTAGATAGCCCTGTCCTCCTTCGCCGCTTTCTCAGGCGTCTGGTTTGAATCGCGGCCAACCAGCATGCGCACAAATGCGAACAGAAATTGGCGGTTCTCATGCGTGTTAGGCAACGAGAACGGATTCATGCGCACGCGGTGACTACGCTTGGAGATCTCGAAGTAACGCCCCTCGAAGTACTCTGTGAGATCACGGTAACTGCCCCCGATGTCCAGCACCAACGTCACGGGGTCGTACTTCTGAAGATTGGCGATCTGATAAACCGTGTCAAATGACTTGCCCGATTCCGGCGCTCCGGTCTTGAGCACCCCAAATGTCCCGCCCACGTGCCCATTGAAGAAAAACAACTGTTGGTCACGTGTTTCGTACAGGCACATGTATTCATCCCGCAGGTGCTTGTTGACGGTGTTGCCGGTCCAGGACTGCCAGGCGAAGGTCAAATTGGCGTAATCGCGCGAGAGTAAGTAGCTGTAACTGTGATTGCGCTGGGTATTGCCCGGAAGAATCGATAAATAGGCGCTGGGGAGGTTGAGCGTTTCCCTAACCAGAGACGCGTCGGCCTGCCCATAAACGCGAACGAGCTGCGCAAACGAATTTCTGACCCGGTGGTGATCTTTGCCTAGCAGCACGACTACACACGAGAAAGCACCAAACTGGTTTCCCTGCTCAAGTGCGATCAGGCAGTCTCCCAAGTTCTCGGCGTGGTGCTCCAGATCCTGTTTCCGTGGCATTTCCGATTTCGGCGTCCACACACCGGCGAAAGCCGCCATGAACATCGAGACACCCTGGGCAATGAAGGTTTTCTGTCGCGACTTAATCAGCTTCCGCATCCGCATCGTGGATTGTGTCTTCCACTCCATGCAAGCGATGAAGTCGCAATTGACACGCGCAAGAGCGCTCACGACCGCCGCCGGCTTCGGATTCGTCGGCGTGAGCTTCACGGTTGCTGCCGTTAGATAGTAATCATCGAGCCCGAGATGATCGTGTTCAACACGGATCGATGTATCTGCCAAACGATAATCGAGGCGGTCGCCGGGCTCGGAATGGAACGACTCGACGTGTTCCGTGTCGGGATTGAGCAGGCTTCGGAAAAAAATCTTGGCCCGAGATTCATCGAGAACTTCGAACCCGAGCATGTCATCCAGCGAGGACGTAAACGCACACACGGCGCTGGTCAGTATCTCGATCGTCCGCATGTCATTCTGAGGCCAGCTGCCGGCGAGCTCTTCCGGCAGAGACTCCAAACCACTCCGCCAGGCGATGCGCAGCCGGATCGCCTTCATAGAGCACCACCAGAAACAGCGAGACTGAGGCGAGCGTCTGATGACGCTTCCCGAGATCTCGCACGCGGCGGCTGACAAACTCGCGCGCCCTTTCGTTTGGATATTGGCCTTTGAATGGGATCTCGGAGCCGAAGCGCTTGATCATGTACTGGTACAAGCGGAAGCGCTCGTCGAACGTCCTCAGCGCCTTCTCGATCCGGCGGGCATAGCTCTCAAGGTCCTCATCCAGTTGGCATTCTGGATCGATGCCCGAAACCTGCAGCGCCGTCCCAAATGAGCCAGCTTTCGTTTGGAATACGGTCTCATTCGCGAAGCGCAGCAGCGGTATTTCGTGATGTAGCGCGCCGGCGGCCTTATGATGATCGGGGATTCTGGTACGCATGAGTTTACTCGCGAATGAACTTACTGGCGCTGTAAAAGCGCTTCTGACGCCACAGCGATGGCAACATGTGCAGGAGGCGCGGCTCCCATTGCGAGAGTCCGAAGACGACGCCCCAATAAACGAAAAAGGAAGCGGCGGATTCGATAAACCCACCGCCCAAGTGAAAACGGATCAGAGCGAGCATGCCGCCGAAAATGCACAGCTTGCGTTCGATGCCGAGGGCGGCCGGCAGGCGGTTGATTGAACGGTAGTCAAAGCGATCGAGCATAAGTCAGATTGCAGATTGCAGGTAGGTGGCTATCTTGACCGCATCAAGGATGAGCACCCCGCCGAGCAGAATGCTGCCCATCGCGCGCATGGCCATGCCGCCACCGAACATGATCATGGCACCGCCCACCACGATGCCAACAATCGTGATGCCGAGCACCAGCGGCCCAGTGAACATGGTCTGCAGGGATGTGCCTAACGATGCTCCGGGGTCTTGCGCCAAGATAGGCATAGCAACCACAAGCGTCAGCACTGCCGCGGCAAATAGCCGTCCAGTCGCGTGTTTTGAGAAGTAGGACAGCCAGTCACAAAGCAACTGGCCAGATCGAATTTGTCTCATAAGACTCCTTTGAAAATGGGGGGTTAAACAATCGCGCGGTGGATACACGGTCTCACCGCAGAAACAAACTACGCGGCCTTTTGAGATGCATCTAGGCGAGCGGTTCGCCATGAGACGCACGTGTTTCGTGATGGCCAGAATCAGCGAGGATTGGAGCCCAATTGAGGCTCCGGGTGTGTGCCGAAAACGTGCCAGTAAATGTGTTTTTGGCCGTTTGCTACTGTTTGGAGAAATTCGAAAACGCTAAGATATTGGGTAATTAGGGGTGCTGCCGAATCAGGATGGTTCGAATCCCACCAGCCGCCCCAGACAAGTGTTTGTCCAACCCGGACAAATGGGTGACAGAAAAAATGTTGTATCGATCACCCGATCGTTTGCAAAAACCGCGGGATCTCCAGGCTGGGACGGACATGATGTACGAACGTGCGTTCGTAAAAGCGAGCCGCGAAACGCATCTTCCTGGTGTCATCGCAATTTTGCAATTCCCAAGCACCTTCCTCGCACAGTAACCCGTAAGCCAGCACATCGGCCATGCGCTGCAGATACTCGTCGGCGGTTAGGACAGCGGCGGCCGGCTTCTGTGCGAGGTTATCGAAGGCGATCTTCATCTCGGCCGTCAAAACCTTCAAACGGTCATCCTGAATAGCCGAAAGCCGGTCCAGATACGCCTGATCGCCGTGGTCCTGGGTGATGAGCCGCATTAACTCCAGAGCCTGAATCTGCTCGGGGCCTTCCCAGACAGTCAGCACCTGAGCATCGCGGAACAGCCGCGCTACCGGATATTCTTCGGTGTACCCGTTGCCGCCGACTAGTTCCAGCGCTTTGCGCGTACACCACACCGCTTGTTCCGCTGTTTTGTATTTCGCGAGCGCTGTAGCAACGCGCGGCCATACTGTTTGCCCATCGCCAAAGCTGCGCGCTGCTTCGAAAGCCAGAGCCGAACCGGAAAGCCATTCCGTTTCCAGATCGAGTATCCGCTTTTGCACCATCGGCTGTTCCACCAGCCGCTTGCCGAAAGGAGATCGGTGACTGGTCCAGCACATCGCTTCCATGAGCGCCCGGTGCATCACGCCCGCCGCGCCCATCGCATTGTGGACGCGCGAGCAGCCCAAAGCCTCCATCATCATCTTCATGCCCGATCCCGCTGGCGCCAATTCATAGGCAAGCGTTCCGGTAAGCTTCACCTCGCCTGTGGGTAGGCCGCGGGTGCCGACCTTTTCCTTCAGGTGCAACACATCGTAATCGTTAGCGACCTGCCAATCGGTGTCGATGTGGCTGGGCACTAAATACAAGCCGATGCCTTTGCCGCCTGACGGAGCGCCATCGGGGCGCGCCGTTTTGATGGTGACAAACCGGCTGAAGCCGATTGCACTGGTGAACCAGTTCTCGCCATGCAGCCGCACTGTGCCGTCGGGTTGGTGTACGGCTCGTGTTTTGGTGTTGCCGATATCGCTGCCACTGTGCTTTTCCGTGGCCCAAGTGCCGCCGACTGCCGCGTGGCCGTCGGTCCGCAACAGTTCCGGCAACAAGCGTGCTTTCAGGTCAGCCGACGCGTGGCGATCAATCAACAAGGCCACGGGATGACTCATGGCGAAGGGGCAGCCGGTCGCGATATCGCTTTTCGAAACGAGATATTGCGCAACAAAAGGTAGCATCTGCTCAGCAAAGCAGGAGGCCAGAAAGCCGCGCTGGGACAGCTCCTGCTGAGCTGCTTCGTAGCGCGGATTCAAATAAACATGCCCACGGCGCTGATCCGGATGGATCGGGTCCGTGATCTCGTGCCGCAATACCGGCGGATGGATGTGGTCGGAATACGCGGCCTGCGAATCCAGTTCCCCGCCGCAGAACGATCCGAAATCCGTGAGCGTACTCTGCCATCGCATTGACAAGCCTGAACGCTCCAGGAACCGCTGCAAATTCCCGTCGCACGCATAGAAGTTCAAGCCGTGCGTCTGGGCAGGCCAATATATCATGTTCCTTGTCATTATTGCGCTTACTGGTCGTTCTCGCCGCCATACTCCCGCTCTTTGCTCAAACCGATTGGCCGGTCTTTGGGCATGATCCCGGTGGCCTTCGTTACTCGCCGTTGAAGCAAATCAACGCCGGGAATGTCGCTCATTTACGGCGCGCGTGGACTTTTCACAGCGGTAAGCCGGGATCCGAAGCTACGCCAATCGTTGTCAACGGCGTGATGTATCTGACCACGCCGAACGGCATCTGTGCGCTCAATCCCGAAACGGGAGATGTGATCTGGAAATTCCCGGCGGCCGCGGTAAGCCTTCGCGGGCTGAGCTACTGGCCCGGAGACAGGACGACACATGCGAGAGTTTTCGCGGGTATCGGCAGCCGCATGGTTGCGATCGATGTCACAACAGGCAAGCCGGTGCCGGGGTTTGGCACAGAGGGCTTCGTCGATTTGAAACAGGGCGTTATGGGTGAATATCCCGATGCGCGCATGGCGATGCAATCTCCTCCCGCGATCTACAAGGACATTGTCATCACGGGAAGCAACAACAACGAGCTTGCACCCAGTCGCGGCGCGTATGGCGATATCCGCGGATGGGATGCGCGCACCGGAAAGCTGCTCTGGTCGTTTCATACCGTGCCCCGGCCCGGCGAACCCGGCAACGACACTTGGGAGGACGACAGTTGGAAGGACCGCTCCGGCACCAATGCCTGGGGACTCATGACCGTCGACGTTGAGCGCGGGCTCGTGTTCGTTCCGCTGGGATGCCCGACATCGGACTTCTACGGAGCAGACCGGCATGGCGACGGCTTGTACGGTAATTCTTTACTCGCGCTAGATGCGGCAACCGGGAAACTGAAGTGGTACCGGCAGCTCGTTCACCACGATCTCTGGGATTACGATTTGGCGGCGGCGCCGATATTGATCGACGTTAATCGTAATGGCAGGAGAATTCCGGCAGTTGCTCAGATCACAAAAATGGGTTTGCTCTTCCTGTTCGATCGCGTAACGGGGGACCCCATATTTGGTATCGAAGAGCGACCCGTACCGCAGAGTACCGTTCCCGGCGAGAAAACATCGCCGACGCAGCCGTTCCCGCTTAAACCCCCGCCGCTTGCGCGCAACATATTCCGTAAAGACGAGATGTACAATTTGACTCCGGATCATGCGGCATTCTGCAATGCTTTATGGGACAGAAACAAGATGTTTACCGACGGGCCCTACACGCCGATGCCGCTCGAAGGCAACGCTCTGCTCTTTCCCAGCACGCTTGGCGGCGGGAACTGGGGCGGTCTTTCGTCCGACCCAAAGCTGGGATATATATTTGCGAACGTCATGGATCTGGGGCAATGGGGACATCTTGAGAAGTGGCGCGATCCCAAAACGGGGGAGATCACCTATCGCCGAGGATCCGAGATGGGACCGTATGCCCGGTTCTGGGACCCGAAGACACATATCCCTTGCCAGAATCCACCTTTCGGCGAGCTGGTTGCCATAAACGCCAATACGGGCGACATCGCGTGGAAAGTTCCGCTCGGAACGGTGGATGAGCTGGAACCCAAGGGAGTGAAGAATACCGGAACCTTAAATTTAGGCGGAAGCATCGCAACGGCCGGCGGATTAATCTTTATTGGGGCAACGATCGACAGCCGTTTCCGTGCGTTCGATTCGAAAACGGGCAGGGAACTTTGGGTAGAGAAGATCGAAACGAACGCACACTCTGTGCCGATCACGTACGAAGCGAAGAACCGGAAACAGTACGTCGCCATCATGGCCGGAGGCGGAGGATATTTCGGCGCCACTCCAGGCGACAGCCTGATTGCATTTACATTAGGACACGGTTCTGATACGAGACTACCCACTCCTGTGAAATCCGGCCAAACCCTGCCTGCAGGGAATGGGAGGAATGCCGTGCAGAGGATGTGCGGCAAATGCCATCCGGTCGAAGTCGTGATCGGCGAGCGCCACGATAGAGCGGGATGGACTAATGTAGTACAGAGTATGGTAGCGAGAGGAGCCGCCGGAACAGACCAGGAAATTCAGCAGGTGATCGATTATCTGGCCACCCACTTTGGGCCGTAGCCAACCGGACATGCGTTATGTTCAGGCATGGACTTTTCGCGTGCCGCCCGGCGATTTGTGTCCGGGCCGATCTTATCTTTTTCTTTGTATGTCTTGACAGCGCCTTGCGTTCTGGCGCAAGAGCAGCCCGCTCATGATCGCCAGAATGCTGCTTCATCCCAAAAGCCGCCTGAATCTCTGCCACCGCTGCCGGCCGATGCTTCTGTCGGGCAAACCGTAACAGTGGACGGCAAAACGCTGCACTACACCGCGACTGTCGGGGTGATTCCGGTATACGATCGGACCGATCCGAACAAACAGGAGACGAAGACCGGCGAAGTGGTGTTCACTTCCTACGTCCTCGATGGCGTGAAAGACGAGGCTGACCGTCCGGTCACTTTTGCCCTGAACGGCGGGCCCGGCGCTTCCTCCGTGTATCTGAACTTCGGCGCAATCGGCCCGAAACACATCCAGTTTGCCGGGCAAGGCGACAGTCCCTCCGATCCGCCGCGGCTGAAAGACAACCCCGGGACCTGGCTACCGTTCTCCGATCTGGTTTTCATCGATCCAATCGGAACGGGCTTTTCGCGCTCTCTCGTCTCGGCGCAAGAGACGAAGAAGCTCTTCTATTCGGCCACGCCCGATATTGAATACCTTTCACGGGTGATTTACGACTGGCTGGTCAAGAACAGCCGGCTGCAATCGCATAAATATCTGATCGGCGAGAGCTATGGCGGCTACCGCGGCCCGCGCATCACGCATTTTCTTCAATCGCGGCTCGGCGTGGCCATGAACGGGGTTGTGCTGGTTTCACCATATCTGAATCCCTGGATCGAATCCAATGGAGAAATCTCGCCGCTTCCCTGGATGATGACCCTGCCCGCCATCGCGGCCGCGCATCTGGAGCGCGAGCATCAATTGACGCCGGAACGCATGCAAGCCGTCATTGCCTACACGCGCGGGCAGTACGTGACGGATCTGCTGGCCGGCCGCTCGGATCCGGAAGCCACGCCCAGGATCGTCAAAAAGGTAACTGAACTCACGGGATTGGATCCGGCATTTGTGAAGCGTTTGGGAGGTCGCATCGATACCCGCGCTTATCTGCGCGAGGTCCACCGCGAGAAAGACGAGATCGGGTCTGTATACGACTCGAATGTGACCGCACCCGATCCCTTTCCGTTCTCTCCTTTTCAACAATCGAGCGATCCGATTTTGGAATCCATCATCGCGCCAACCACAACTGCCATGGTCGACTGGGTCACGCGCGTGGTGGGCTGGAAAACTACGGCCCGCTATAACGCGCTCTCCTATGACGTGAACGCACAATGGGACCGCGATCGGACGCTCGAACGTGGCTCGACGGCCGATCTGCGCGAAGCGGTAGCTGCCGACCGCAAATTACGAGTCTTGATTGCACATGGATGGGACGACCTGAGCTGCCCCTTCATGGGATCGGTGCTGACGGTGGACGAGATGCCCGTGATGGGCGATGCGAAACGCGTGAGTGTGCATGAGTATCCGGGCGGGCACATGTTTTACACGCGGCCGGGCAGTCAGGCGCAATTCGTGAAAGATGTGCAGACGATGATGGCGGCGCATTAGGTGGCCCCTTGGACGCAAGAAGCCGTTTACTCTGCATCCTGTTTGCCGGTGCGTTCTGTGCGGCTGCCCAGCAGTCCTCCGTCGAGTTGAACATCGATGTCTCCAAGCCCGGCGAACCCCTGGAGATCGACCGAATCGCATTGGGCCAGGGCGGTCTTTCCGCCGACCCGATCTGGGCGGATCGGATGCCGGAGATCAGGATTCTGCATCCGCGTGTGATTCGCCTCTTTGTGCAGGACTATTTCGATGTGTTGCCGGAAACCGGCCAATACGACTGGCGCAAACTCGATCCCGCCGTGGATCTGATCCGCCAGACTGGAGCGACGCCTCTGATGACGATCGCCTTCAAACCGAAGCCGCTGTTCCCCAAAATTGATGAGGCGATCACGGATCCCACCGACTACCGCGCCTGGGAAGATCTCATTTCCGCGATGGTCCGTCACTACAAGGAGCGAGGTTCCGATATCGTCTATTGGGAAGTTGCCAATGAGCCTGATATCGGAGAGCACGGCGGCTGTCCGTACCTATTCGCGCCGGAAGGATATGTTCGATATTACCGGCACACCGTTGCTGCCATCCGCCGTGCCGATCCCGATGCAAAGGTGGGAGGTCCGGCACTGGCCAATCCCGAATCGGCGATTCTTCCCGCGCTTTTGGCCGCCGCACAACGCGGCCATCTTCCGCTCGATTTCATCTCCTGGCACATTTACAATAGCGATCCACTGAAGATCCGCGCCACCATTGATCGTAAAAGGGAGTTACTGAAGCAATTCCCCGCCCTGCACTCGGAGACGTTCTTGGACGAGTGGAATATGGCGCTGCGTTATCCTCCGAGCGATCCGCAGTTTCAACCGGCCTTTATTGCCGAAACCGCATGGCAAATGAAAGATGCCGGTCTCGATTATTCCTGCTACTACCACATTCGCGACTATCACGTTCGTCCGGAAGTTTTTGCGAAATTCATGTCACCCCATGGCAACGCAGCGATGACGAAATGGTGGAATCGCATGCCGCAGTACGACGGGTTATTCGATTTCCAGAACCAGGTTCGGCCTTCTTATTTCGCGTTTCTCCTATTGGCCCGTCTGACAGGACAGCGTTTACCGGTTACCTCCTCGAGCAACACGGTTCACGGATTTGCAAGTTATGACGAGTTCTTGCAAAACTACAATATTTTGTTCTGGAACTTCTCGGATCGGCCCGCGCGCGTCAATCTCGTGATGAACGGCCTGAGACCGGGTTTGAAAGCTGAGCGCCTGGTTCTGGATGCAACGGCTCCGAGCAGCGATGAGAATATCCGGCTGCGGCTGCTGCCGGAGCTGCCGGTCGAAGCAGGCGAGCCAGTGCCGGTGGATCTTCCTCCGTATGGGGTCATGTTCTGGAGTATCGACCTGCGCTAAGGCACGACTTTCAGCAATCCCTCCAGAGGCAGATCCTCTGAGGAACGTCCCACCATGATTTCAAAATCGCTGGGCACGACGCGCCAGCGCATGTCCAGATCGAGCAGTTGAAGGTCTTCGGGTGTGAGGGTGAATTTCACGTTCTTCACCTCACCGGGTGCGAGGTCCACGCGCTGAAATCCGCGCAACTGTTTGACCGGTGTCGCCACGGGGCCGGTTTTCTCGTGAATGTAAAGCTGCACGGTTTCGGTTCCCCGCCGCTCACCAATGTTCCTTATATCCACGCTGACCTGCGCCGTGCCTGCGGGATGGATTTGTTCCGGTTCGATGCGCAGGTTACTGTATTCATAACGCGTATAGCTCAGACCATGGCCGAACGGATAAAGAGGGGTCGCTGGCATATCGACGTAGCCGCGCTTGCGGTCATTAATCCAGTAAGCTTTGCTGGGCTTGTAATTGTAATAAGCAGGCAGTTGCCCCACGTGGCGGGGGATCGTAATGGCAAGCCGGCCGCTCGGATTGTAATCGCCAAATAAGACATCCGCGACCGCTTCCCCGCCCCGCTCGCCCGGATGCCACGCCTCCACGATGGCCGGCACATGCTCGGCAGTCCAGCGCGTGGAAAGCGGCCTGCCGTTCACGAGCACGACGACCGTCGGTGTACCTGTCTCGTATATCGCTTTTACCAGGTCTTCCTGCACGCCCGTGAGATCGAGGCTGGCCACGTCATGCCCTTCGCCATCTGTCGAGGGATCGTGCTCGCTCTCTCCAACGACGACAATCGCCGCATCGGCATTCCTAGCGGCACGTGTCGCTTCGGCAAAACCGCTTTTGTCGTCGCCCATTACGCCGCACCCTTTCACCGCAACAACCGTGGTTCCCTGGCCGACCTTGGATTTGATCCCGTCGAGAATGGTGACGACGTGCTGCAACACGTTGTGCGGCGAGTAATCGCCAAGCTGGTTCATTACGTTATCGGCATTCGGACCGATGACCGCAATCGACTTCAAGTTTTTCCTGAGCGGCAGGACATTGCGGTCGTTTTTCAACAGTACGGTTCCTTCACGCGCGGCGCGCAGAGCGAGATCCTGATGAGACTGCGAGTGAACGGTTCGCATGGCTCGATCTATATCGACATAGCGGTTCTCGAAGAGACCGAGGCGAAATTTCAAGTCCAAAACCCGGCGCACCGCGCGATCGACGAGAGCGATGGGGACTCGACCCTCTTCCACGTTTTCGATCAGGGGCCCCATGTAGGCCGGTTCATAGGTGATATCCAAGTCCACACCCGCTTTCAAGGCGAGAGCGCCCGCTTCTTTTTGGGTGCGGACAATGTCTTCGTAAATCAACGTTCCGAATCCGCCGCCCTCGCTTTCCACGACACCTCGGAATCCCAATTCCTGGCGGAGAATACGATTCGTCCACTTTTCGGAAGCATGGGCGGGCACATCTTCGAGTTCGGGGTATCCAGCCATTACGCCCAGCGCCCCGGCTTTGGTGATCGCCGCAGACCACGGAAGCAGAAAGTTCTCACGCAGCGAACGCTCGGATAGCTCGATGGCGCCGCGCTCTAATCCGCTGGCGGGCTGACTCTGCGTCGGGAAGTCCGTGAGTACCGCAACCGTTTTGTCCGGAGCCGCAAGGTTCTCGCCTTGCGTGGCTCGTACGATATCTCCGGCGATGCGCGAATAAAGGTACGGGTCCTCGGTGTACGCTTCTTCGTTTCTCCCCATGCGCGGATCGCGATCCAGTTCCACTACAAGCGTGGAGAGCATGTGGATGCCTACCGCCCGCGCTTCCGCCGCCGCAGCGGCGTAAATCGAGTTCACGAGGTCGAGATCGAACGTACTGCCGATGGCTAGACCCTCCGGGAAAACGGTGCCGCCCGAAAACATAGCTCCATGCGTTCCCTCCTCGTCCTCCAGAAGCGGTATCTTCAGGCGTGTCTGGGTGAGTGCTATTTTCTGAAGTTCATTGAAGTACTCTGCTTGCTGGCGCGTGCCGTCGTGCAGAATCTCGTTTGCCAGCGTAAAAAAGCCGCAGCCCGGACCGATTTCCTGTGTATATGTCCCGGCAGCGAATCTCCGGCATGCTGCCAGCTTCGAAGGGATGTCGTTTCCTAACTGTTTTACGTAAACACAGGGCAAGTTAAGCTGCCCGACTTTCTCCTTCAGCGTCATACGGCTCATCAGGTCGTCAACCCGGAGCGAGATCGGCTGGTTACGGTCGAGATATGGCGGCAATGCACCACCAACTTGCGCCCAGGCCGGTAACGCGGCGCTCAGTAGCACGACGAGCTTTGTTACTTTGGCCATCTCAGTGATGATCGACTCGCGCGCCGATTCTCCTTTCACGAAACTCTCGAATTAGAGCGATCATCCGGTCGACAACCGCGTTCACAAACTGCTCTCCTTTCGCTTTGGTTGCCTTGGTTGGATCGCCAACTGTTCCGGTTTTCGAATAGCGGCTGAACCATTCCTGAAAGGCAACCGGGGACGGCCGTTCCAGATCCCAATAGAAAAATTCACTGGATGCGAAATGCATATCGCGCTCGGCCTTTTCGAATTGCACGAGGTCTGGCCGGAGATACAGCAGGACGGACGTTTCAAGTTCGCAACCGTGCGCCATTCCGCCGGGGTACTCCGATTCGCGAAGTTCCGACATCACTTGCCTGGGTATCAGACTCCACCAGGAAACCATCGCGCAGATCGCCTCTGTCTGGATAGTTATGTTCCGCGCGGCAATATCCAGGAAGGGAACGTTGCTGCCATGGCCGTTGACCAGCAGCACTTTTCGAAAGCCATGGCGAGCCAGGCTCACGCCAATATCCGTGACGTACCGGATTACAGTCTCCCCGCGAACTGCGATGGTTCCCGGAAAATCCATATGGTGCTCGTTGAACGAGTAGTAAACGGGCGGCAGAAGAATCGCCTGTTCGGGAACGCGTTCTACCGCGCAGCGGGATATTTCCGCCGCGGTGAGTACATCGGTCACAAGAGGCAGATGCGGGCCATGCTGTTCGATAGTGCCAACGGGTAGAACGGCGACGCGATTCTGAGCCACGGCGTCACGAAGTTCAGGCCAGGAGAACTCCTCATACCGATATTTCATTCGGATTTTAACCTTTTTCTAACGGCTGGCCGGGATCGATCTTCAACCAGAGAAACGCCGCGAGGGCGTAAACGAGACCAGCGCTCACCAGCATCGCATCGAACGACTGGAATTTCGTGAATATCCAGGCAGCCGCAACCGGAGAGAGGAACGCGGAGATGCTCGAAGCCGAATTCATAAAAGCAGCAACCGTGCCGCCGGAGGTTCCTCCGATCTCGACAGATACGGTCCACGCCACCGGCGTTGTCAGGTCTATTCCCACTTCCGCCACAATCAAGCTAAGGATAGCGGCAATCGGCTTATGTACGAGAGCTGCTGCCGCGAAGCCGATTGCGCTCAAAAGATAGCCTGCCAGGCCGACCAGGCGACGTCCCCAACGGAGACTCCCGAGCCGGCGAACCAGGGCGTCCGAGAAGCTTCCGCCCGCAAGGCAGCTTATGGAGCCCACTGCCAAGGGAAGTGCGGCGTACAAGCCGGCCCGCTGAAGTGGCATGTGGTGCTGGCGAATCAGATAAGTGGGCAGCCAAGTGAGCAGGAACCAGAAGCCATAAGACGTCGCGAAGTACATCCAGAACAGGGCCCAGACGTTACCGTTCAAGAACATTTGTGTCCAACGTATGTTTTCACGCATTCGCTCCGGCGCTGAGTTCCGGCGAGCATAAGCGAGATCGGCAGCATTGGCCGCCGGATGCTGCTCCGGACGATCGCGATGAGAACGCCAGAAAACAGCGCACCACACGACGCCCACGGCTCCAAAGGCGACGAACGACATCCGCCAGCCAAGCCATCCGATCAGCAGCATCGCAACCGGCGGCGCAAGTGCTCCGCCAATCCGCGCGCTCATCCACATCACACCGATTGCCCTGCCCCGATCTGCAACTTGAAACCAGTTGCCAATGACGCGTGCAAGGGCCGGAAACGCTCCGGCTTCGGCCGCACCGAAGGCGAGTCTCAGGGTTAACAGCCAGCCGTATCCGAACACAGCTCCCGTTAACGCTGTGAATACGGACCAGCACGCGACGATGCGCGTCAGAATCGTCCGCTGTCCCAAGCGGTCAATCAGATATCCCATCGGAATTTCGAAGATGCCGTAGGATATGGAGAATACGCCGAAGACATACCCCATCTGGATGTTGGAGAGCCCCAGTGCCGCCATCATGGCGGGCGCCGCAGCCGAAAGACAGACGCGGTCCAGGTAGGTAATGGCGGAGGCAAGCGCAACCAGCGTTAAGATTCGATTTCGGAGTGGGACTGCGGTGCGGATCAATTGCTGCCAATGGCTGTGCTTACTCATGAGCGTCTCAGTGGTTTCGGGCGCTACGTTTCGGGCTTCGGTTGTGAAGGTGGATATCACTCCGAACAGTCCGCAATGGCTGATGGGCTACGCTCCGCGGCAATCGAATGGCGTTCACGATCATATCTACCATCGCATTGTGGCTATGGACGATGGACATGTACAGTTCTTCCTGATCTCCAGCGATCTCTGCCTCTTTTCTCCAAGCGTCTCCGATGATGTCACGGAACAGCTACACAAAGACTTGGGTGTTGAGCCGCGGAACGTTTGGTGGAGTGTGACTCATTCGCATGCGGCGCCGGAAGTCGGTCCGCCCGGTATGTATAAAGTCCTGCTGGGCCGCTCGGATCATGAATGGAACCGGGATTATGCGGCGCAGGTCACGCGCTCGCTGATTGATGGCGTTACAGAAGCAAGGGGAAAGCTCGAACCAGCGCGGATCGCGATCGGCACAGGAATGGCCATGGCGAACATCAACCGGCGCGCCAAAGACGAGAACGGAAAAGTGACGCTGGGGTTGAATCCGGACGGTCCTGCCGACCGCCAAATCGGAATCATACGCATTGAGCGGCTCGACGGCACACCCATTGCATTCATTGCGAACTATGCCATGCATGGGACCGTGTTGAGCGGTGCGAATCGCGAGATTGGAGGCGACGCGCCGGGCGAAGTAGCAGCCTACGTAGAGCGGAAACTGGGCGCGCCCATGTTGTACGAAAATGGCGCAGCCGGGAACATGGCTCCGATTTATAGCGTCTATCCGGATCCGAAAGCAGGACATCTATCGCAGTTTGATGTCCTTCTTGGAGACCACATTGTTCAGGCTGTCGCGGCGCTCGGTCCCGCTTCGGAATCCGTTTCGCTGTGGACGGGCGAAAAGATCATCCAGACGCCGCGCAAGCAAGGGCTCGACTGGCCTCAAGAACTTGCGGCTTATTCACAGACCGCGCCGAATGGCAAAGCACTGATCAAACTTCCTATACGCTTTCTGCGCATCAACGATACGATCATCTGGTCTGCGCCGGTCGAGGCATTCTGCGAGATTGCCTTGAGCGTGCGCCGTGCATCGCCCTTCGCGCATACATTCTTCTTTGGATATACAGGAGGTTGGTTCGGCTATTTGCCGACGAGCCAAGCCTTCGAGGAGGGCGGATATGAACCGAACACTTCCCCGTTCACGAAAGCTGCGGAAAGGGATGTGTCGGAAGGCGTGATTACTTTTATTCAAGGATTGCCGCATTAACGATGCGAATTACACAAATACGCGCTGCCGGGCTACGCGGCGCAACTCCCGAGGGCGGCTGGGCGAACGAAATCAAACCCAGCGATTGTATTCATACGCTGATCGCCGTTCTTACAGACGAGGGTGTCACGGGGTGGGGATCATCATTTACCAATGACGGTTTAGTGCAAGCGGCATTGAAGGTATTGGAGCCGCTATACGTCGGTGAGAACCCGCTGGAGCCGGAGCGTGTGAGTGAAAAGCTCCGGGCACACACCTTCTGGCTGGGGCGAGGTGGAACCATTACACATACCATCAGCGGCATTGACATCGCGTTATGGGACATTCTCGGCAAAGTAACGGGTCAACCGGTAGGTCGGCTGCTGGGCGGCCGTTATCGCGACCGCGTTCGCCCATATGCGTCGATTTTGATGCAGGAGCCCGAGCCGCTCGCCGATCATCTGAAGAAAATCCACGCCCACGGATTCCGCGCTTTCAAAATTGGCTGGGGACCGTTCGGCAGACACAGCTACCGATTAGATGAAGCGATCGTGAAGGCAGCGCGCGACGCAATTGGGCCGGAATCGTTGCTGATGGTGGACGCGGGCGCGAGCGATGCATTTTGGAGTCAAGGCTACAAGTGGGCCCGCCGGACCGCGAAAATGTTGGCCCATCACGACGTGTTTTGGTTCGAAGAGCCTCTGCCTCCCGATAATCTTCATGATTTTCGATTGCTGCGCCGGAATTCGCCGGTCCTTATCGCCGGCGGCGAAGTGCTGACGCGGCGCCAGTCCTTTGTTCCCTGGCTCGAAAGCCGCGCTTTCGATATCGTGCAGCCGGACGTCACGAAAGTCGGCGGTATTTCCGAAGAACGCAGAATCGCGTGGCTGGCGGAAGAAAACGGCATTCGCTTTGTCCCCCATGGATGGAATACCGCGTTGGGCTTGGCTGCCGACCTGCACTTGACATCCGCGATGCAGCACGCCGATATGGTCGAATATCTCACCGGTTCCCCATTCATTGACGACATCGTCGAGACGAAATGGAAGCTGGAGGAGGACGGGATGCTTCGCGTACCAAACCGGCCGGGACTCGGCATTTCGCTTGATTTCGATGCTGTCGAAAAGCATACCGGTGTGAGTTTCCATCCGGCAACAGAATGGCAAGCCTGAAGCTACGCCGGGCGCTGGGCTTATGGGACCTTGTTCTCTACGGCGTCATCGTGATTCAGCCGACAGCGCCCATGCCCGTGTTTGGAGTGCTCAGCGAGCGAAGCCGTGGGCATGTGGTTACGACCATCCTGCTGGCCATGGTGGCCATGCTGTTTACGGCGATCAGCTACGGAAGAATGGCGCGCGTCTACCCAAGCGCAGGATCGGCCTTCACCTATGTTGGCCGGGAGATCAATCCGGCGGCAGGTTACATCACCGGATGGAGCATGGTCATGGACTACATGCTGAACCCCATCATTTGCACCGTTTGGATCAGCCAGCAGGCACATAACTTTGTCCCGGCGATTCCGTATGGCGCGTGGGTCGTATTGATCGCGACGCTGTTCACGGCGGTGAACGTCCTGGGTATCCGCACCTCCGCACGCATCAACGCTACCCTCGCGTGCGGCATGGGCATCGTGATCCTTGTCTTTTTCATCACAGCGGCGCATTTCATCTTCAGACACGGCGGCGGTGGGTTTGCGTTTTTTTCACGCCCGTTCTATGACCCGCACACTTTCCGCATGAGCTCGGTGCTTGGCGGCACGTCCATCGCCGTACTCACCTACATTGGTTTCGACGGGATCTCGACGCTTTCAGAAGAAGCGACTGATCCTAAGCGCAACATTCTCATTGCAACCGTGCTCACGTGCGTTGTCATCGGTTTTCTGTCCGCGGCCGAGGTCTACGCCGCACAGCTTGTCTGGCCGGCCTCGGAGCCTTTTCCGGATGTGACGACCGCGTTTGTATACGTTGCCGGCCGGACCTGGGCGCCTCTCTTCGCCATTACGGGTTTCACGCTGATGGTGGCAAACTTCGGCTCCGGAATGGGAGCGCAGATCGGCGCCGCTCGCCTGCTCTTCGGGATGGGGCGGAGCAACGCCTTGCCGAAAAGCTTCTTTGGTGCAATTGAACCGAAGCGGAAGATTCCGCGTAACAGCGTGCTGTTCGTCGGCGCTGTAGCGCTCGTTGGCGCCTTTCTCCTGAATTTCGATCTGGGCGCGGAAATGCTCAATTTCGGCGCGCTCATCGCATTCATGGGAGTCAATCTGGCGGCATTCCTGCGCTTCTACGTGCGGGAAAACGTCAAGAAGATGACCAATCTTGTTCCGCCTCTGCTCGGGTTCTGCGTTTGCCTGCTTCTGTGGGCCAATTTAAGCCGGACAGCGCAACTCGCCGGCGCAATTTGGATGGCGGCCGGCATCGGCTTTGGATTCTGGAAGACTCGGGGATTCCGGAGCGAGCTGGTGAATTTTGAAATTTCCGCGGACGAAACGTAACTCGCTTGAATCGTGAATCGAACCCGCGATAGAGTCTCCATCATGGCGATTCGCGTAGCAGTGCTGGGTGGCGGTGTCGGCGGCCTGAGCGCCGCGCATGAGTTGGTCGGGCGCGGATTCGATGTTGCCGTTTACGAGCGGAATCAAGTCTTCGGCGGAAAGGCCCGAAGTCTCTCGGTTCCAAACACCGGAACCGGCAGCCATAAGGATCTGCCTGGAGAACATGGGTTCCGTTTCTTTCCTGCCTTCTATCGCCATCTCCCCGACACGATGATGCGCATACCGTATGCGGGAAATGTGAGCGTATTTAACAACCTCGTTCATGCTAGGCGGATTCATGTTGCGCGCGCGGGCAAGCCGCCTCTCGTCCTAACGGCGCGCGTGCCGCAGAGCATCGAAGACTGGGCCGTTGCTTTCAAGGAGATTTTTAGTGGCATCGGAGTGCCGGATGATGAAGTGCTGTTCTTTATAGACCGCCTCTTCACATTGCTGACAAGCTGCCCGGAACGGCGGCTCGCCGAATATGAGCAAATCCCGTGGTGGACATTCATCGGGGCGGCTCAACGCTCTGCTGCCTACCAGACGCTGTTAGGCAAAGGCCTTACCCGGTCGCTTGTGGCGGTTCGCGCTCAGGAAGGCAGCACACGAACGGTTGGCTACACCTTGCTACAGCTTCTGTTCGGCTTGCTCACCTACGGTGGTTTCGACCGCCTGCTCGCCGGCCCGACAAATGACGTATGGCTCACTCCCTGGGTTGCCTATTTACAGCAGCGCGGTGTAAACTTCTACAGCGGAACCGTCGTCAAATCGTTTCAGACGTCAGAATCCGGAATCGTGTCGGTAACGGCAGAGGCGGGCGGGCAGCCACAGGAAATTACGGCGGATTACTATATTGCGGCCGTCCCTGTGGAGATCATGACCGGCTTAGTGGACGATCATCTAAAAGCTTTGGCTCCGTCCCTCGCGAATCTAAATAAGATCCGCACAGCCTGGATGAACGGAATGCAGTTCTATCTTGCCCAGGACGTGCCCCTCGAATATGGCCACTCGTTGTATGCCGATTCACCCTGGGCCCTCACGTCTGTATCGCAGCGGCAATTCTGGAATCAGGCGCCTATCAGCAAATTTGGTGATGGACATCTCGGCGGCATCCTCTCGGTAGATATCTCCGATTGGGACACGCCGGGAATTCTCTACGGAAAGCCGGCTATGCAGTGCTCAGCGGGCGAAATCGAAAAGGAAGTGTGGGAGCAGATCAAAGTTCACGTCAACGTGGATGACAGTACCGTCCTGCAGGATCAGAATCTCCTCACCTGGTTTCTTGATCCCGATATCCAGTTTCCGAATCCAACTGCAGTCACGAATCTCGAGCCGCTGATGATCAACACTTCTGGCTCACTACAATACCGGCCCGACGCGAAAACGGAAATCCCCAATCTTTTTCTGGCCTCCGATTACATCAAAACTTACACTGATGTCGCGTGCATGGAAGCCGCCAATGAAGCAGCCCGCCGGGCCGTCAATGCACTTCTGGACCAAGCCGGTTCACCCGCCCCGCGCGCTGGAATTTGGCCCCTGGCCGAACCGGACTTCTTTAAGCCGCTCATCGACTACGATTGCCTGCGCTTCCGTCTAGGTTTACCGCATGCGCCTTTTGCTGAACCGGGAAATGTCGGAGTTTGAAGTGAGGTACGCTACTGAAGATCCTTCCTATGCATCCGAAATCCGACGGAATCCTTGAATCTTCGCTTTACGTTGATGATGTGAGTCGCGCAGCCCGCTTTTACGAAAAGCTCTTCGGGTTTCGTGTAATTAGCGATTTCGGAGAGCGCGGCTGTGCCATGGCAGCCGGAGATCGCCAGGTCTTATTGCTGTTCAGGAAGGGCGCTTCACGGACGATACAATCTCCACACGACGGCACGGGAGAGCTCCATGTCGCATTCGCTATTTCGGCTTCCGAACTGGACAAATGGGAAACATGGCTGGCCGAAAACGGCATCGCCGTAGAAGAGAAGCGCACCTGGGGATTGGGCGGCCAAAGCCTTTATTTTCGGGATCCGGACCGGCACCTGCTCGAACTCGCCACGCCTGGTGTGTGGTCAATTTACTAACCCAAGTTCGTCACATTAACAGTTGAAAACCGCTTTAGTAGACTGTGCACGCATGAGCCGATTTACACGTTGCGTCGTTCTGGCGATCCTGCCGTGTGCGCTGTTCGCGCAGGAAAGCGGATTGCTCGCGCCCACACCTCCCATGGGTTGGAACAGTTGGGACTCCTATGGGATGACCGTGACCGAGCAGGAGTTCAAGGCGAATACCGAGTGGCTGGCGCGGAACCTGAAGCAGTACGGGTGGCAGTATTCAGTGGTGGACGAAGGCTGGTATCTGCAGAATCCCGAAGCCAAGGCCGGTTTGTTTCATTTCACGATGGGCAACGACGGGCGCTATTGGCCTGCGGTGAACCGGTTTCCTTCGGCTGCGAACGGCGCCGGCTTCAAGGCGCTTGCGGATTATGTTCACTCGCTCGACCTGAAGTTTGGTATTCACATCATTCGTGGGATTCCGCGCGAAGCTGTGGAGCGAAATGCGGCGATTGCCGGGTCTCGCTATCACGTTGCGGAAGCAGCCGATAAATCGGACACGTGCCCCTGGAATGCAGATAACTATGGAGTCCGCAACACGCCTGCTGGCCAAGCCTATTACGATTCCATTGCGAATTTATACGCAAGCTGGGGCGTGGATTTCGTCAAAATCGATTGCATCGCCGCGAACCCTTACAAGGGCGATGAGATCCGGATGTTCAGCACGGCGCTACGAAAGACCGGAAGGCCGATCGTGTTAAGCCTTTCTCCCGGACCGGCGCCGCTCGAAAAATCCAATGAGCTGCGGAAATATGCGCAGATGTGGCGGATCTCCGGCGATGTCTGGGACCACTGGGCGCAATGGCCGAATCAGGACTGGTCACAAGGGCTGCTCGGGCAGTTCAAACGGGCGGCGGATTGGGCGCCCCTTACTGTGCCGGGCCACTGGCCCGATGCGGATATGCTTCCGATTGGCTATTTAGGGCCGCGTCCCGGCCAAGGCAAGGCGCGCGCGACGAATTTTACACGCGATGAGCAAAGGACATTGATGACTCTTTGGTCAATTTTCCGCTCGCCTCTCATTATGGGCGGGAATCTGACAAAACTGGACAAGTGGACCACGTCGCTCCTGACGAATTCAGACGTAATCGCGGTCCATCAGCATTCGAAGAACAATCGCGCCGCCGTGGCCGGCGGAACAAAGGTGATTTGGACCGCGCAGCCGGATTCGGGAAAAGCATTTTATGTAGCGGCGTTTAATCTGGCCGATACGCCGCAAACCCTTGAGTATGGCTGGAAGGAAATCGGGCTGGGCGGCAGGACTTATCGCATTCGTGACCTTTGGGAGGGCAAAGATCTAGGCTCAGCCCGCAAGTTGACAGTATCTTTGCAGCCGCACGCCCCCGTTCTGTACCGGCTCCAAACAGAACCCTGACCGTAAGGGAGAGTTATTAACTCGCTGCTTTTCTGCCAAAAAGTGCCTGAATTCCCGCATAGGCGCTCTTGGGCAGGTTCCGCACAATATGCCGTCGTCTCTCGCGGAAGGCGCTGCGGCGCTCACGAACGAAATCGCGCAGAATGGAGCCGGCGATTTCTCCCATCTTCCAGATTCCTTCCCGAATGTTCCGGCTCATGGCAGGAGTGTGGCGATGGACCTGGTCAAGAGCGAGCGTGTCGGACGCGAGCGCGATTCCGTGATAGTAGATGATGCCCGCCGCCAGCGCGCCTTGCGCCAGTTCGTCGCCCACCGACTCGATGAGACTTCCAAGCGCGTGTAAGCCAACCTGCCCCACCGTGAGCGCCATGGTCGCCCCGAGTTCCAGGCTTTTGGTCGCCATGCCAAGCAAGCCCGCATGCTGCAGGTTCAGCGCTTCGTCCAGATCGAAATCGCTTTCGGAAAGATGCGTGGCGGCCCCTTCCATCACGTCGCCCGCCGCAGCCAGTCCCATGCCCGCTTTCTTGATCATGAGGTTGAGCGCGAGAAAATCCTGCCGGTTGAGATAGGTGTTGAGGAACAGGCTCGCACCGCAACGCTGAATGAGCAGTTTCCAGGCGTGCCACGAAGGACGCTTGCCCAGGCGGGAGAGAACGTGAAGCTGCAGCTCGAGAGCAGCGGCAAAGATGGTCAGCATGTCGAAATAGCGATTCCGGCTGATGCCGACGGCCAGTCCGGTCGTGAGCGCACGCTCTGCGATGTCTCGCTCCAGTTCCAACAGCACCCATTCGGCCTGAGCTTCGTAGGTTTCCTTGGGATGTGTCGATTCCAGGTAGCTCGCCCAGAAGTCCGATCGCATCAACGCGCCCAGGTACTCCGCCCGCGCGTCGCGGTGCGTAGGGTTCGCCCGAGCAGGCAGATCGTGCCAGCGTGAATATCTGGCGCGGTCTCGCGAATTCGGCCAGACAGCGCGCAGCCGGCGGTACCAGATGCGGTTGTACCAGGAGGACAGCAACACTAGCAACAAAAGGATAATGGCGGGACCTGTCGCCAGCGCGGCGATCATGAACCAATCGGGGCCATGCGCGGGGACAGGAATGGCAAGGCTGGAGCGCACACGCTCGGCGATCGCAAGCGAATAGTGGTAGAGAATCAGGGCGTATCCGGCAAAGAGGATCACGAGCCCGCCGACTGCCGCCCACAGCAGACCGGAGATGAGAAATTGCCCGCGCCGCCGCAGCCCTAATAACGCGGGTGAGTCGTGGGCAGGAGGAAGATACGCTTCCATAGGTTCTGCTTCTATTGTCGCGGGTGGCGATCTTGCCGGCGTGGATATGCCAGTCGCCCTCCGGTGATCAGGATCAAGATAAAACCCACAGCCAGTCCGCCCATCGCGAGTACGAGTTCGAACGGTATCGATACGGCGGGTTGACTGTTCTTAAACAATCCGTTTAGAAATCGTCCCACAGTGTTGAACGCCGCGTGCATAAGAATCGCTGGAATTACCGCAAAGCGCGCTACATTCGCGGCGCAACCTATAATGAAGGATAATCCGACAACAATTAACACGTATGTCCAGAACGGCGAGGTCGTCCAGCCGTGGATCAGAAATAAAGGCACATGCCACCCAGCCCAAAGAACGCCGAGGATTGCACAGCCGGGCAACGGTCCGAAGCAATCTTCGAGCAAGGGAAGAGCATAGCCTCGCCAGCCAAATTCTTCTCCGAGCGGTCCGCCGAGAACAGTCGAGTAGTTGTAAACGGTGGGTGAAATCAGGATGACCCAGTTCAGCTTTGATGGACTTACCGTTGCCACCGCCGGCAGCATTACGTAACCGAGAACAATGAGCGCGATGCCTAAACAGGCACCCGCTACGCTGCGCCGGATCGATCCAAGCATCCGGAACGCTCGAAAATTGCCGGTTTGGAGATAATGAGTAGCCAATGCGGCGAGGCAGGGGCCGAACGTGCCGAGCACGCTGAATTCGATCCGCGCACGGAAGATAACCATTGGCATGAAAACCGACCACGAAAAGAGATAAGCGAGTACGAAGAACACTACTAACGGGTGCTTTCGGGCGAAGGTCCCGTATTTCAGGCTTGACCCGCTGATAGAAGATCCCGATTCGCCAAAACTTGGCATTCTAATATCTTATTGGACCCTTCCGATGAGCGAAGCTTCCGCTTTCGAGCTGGCGATCTCCGTCGAACCTTCTGATATCGATCAACTTGGCCATGTAAACAACGTGAGATATGTGCAGTGGGTGCAGGATGCCGCGACAGCGCATTGGAAGGCTGCGGCGCCTCTCGATGCTAAGCAGAAGCTACTTTGGGTGGTTCTGCGGCATGAAATCGATTACCGGCAGCCGGCATTTCTCGGCGACGAAATCATTGCGCGGACCTGGGTTGGCACGGCCAGCCGGCTTCGTTTCGAGCGCCACACCGAACTGCTTCGGGCGCGAGATCGCGAACTGTTAGCCAAGGCGCGGACGGTCTGGTGCCCTATCGATGCGGGCACCAAAAAGCCAACCAGCGTGAGCGCGGAGCTACGGGCGTGTTTCTCTCGGGAATGATAAACGATATAACTGAAGTAAGCGCCTAGGAGGCGAAGCTGTGAAAAACAATGGACTAACACGACGACATTTCTTCTACGGAACCTTACTAGCTGGCGCTGTTCCAGCGGCCGGGTTCGGCAGCAAACCTTCACTAAAAGCCCTGGGCTATAAGTCTCCGAATGAGAAGCTGAATATTGCTTCGATCGGCGCGGGAGGCAAAGCGGCGAGCGATATTCACGCGTGCGCCGAGACGGAGAACATAGTGGCGCTCTGCGATGTGGACGAGCAGCGCGCGGCAGCGACTTTCAAGCGATACGAGAAGGCCCCGAAGTACAAAGATTTCCGCCAGATGCTCGACAAAGAAGGCTCGAATATCGACGCGGTGATTGTCACGATTCCTGACCACATGCACGCTACCGCTGCCATTCACGCCATGGAACGCGGCAAGCACGTGTACGTACAGAAGCCGCTCGCTCACACAGTATGGGAATGCCGGCAGCTCGCGGAAGCAGCCCGCAAATACAATGTCGCAACGCAAATGGGCAACCAGGGTTACTCAAACGAGGGTACCCGGCAATGCGCTGAAATGGTCTGGGCCGGAGAAATCGGCAATGTCACTGAAGTACATGCGTGGACCAACCGGCCGGTATGGCCGCAGGGCCTGCCGGATCTTCCGCCCGAAGCTCCCATCCCGCCGACATTCGATTGGGACCTGTGGCTGGGCATCGACAGCTTTCGCCCTTACAGTCCAAAATATGCGCCGTTCGCCTGGCGCGGATTTTACGATTTCGGCTCCGGAGCCCTGGGCGACATGGCTTGCCACATTCTCGGGGCGCCGCACATGGCGCTGAAGCTGGGGGCGCCGACCAGTGTCGAGTGCATCAAGATCGAAGGGAAGAGTCAATATTACTATCCGACGAAGGCCGTGATTCGTTTCGATTTTCCGGCGCGCGGCGATATGCCTCCCGTCAAGATCTTCTGGTACGACGCCATGATGGAGCAGCCCGACATTCCGGGGGTGCCGAAGGGCGAGATCCTGGGCGATCTTCCGCGGCAAATGGCGCGCGCACTGGTACCTCCGAAGATGCAGCCCCAGGAACGCCAAATCATCGGCGGTGTGTTCACGGATGCCTTTTTTTCCGCGCCTCCTGAATCCGCCGAACCGGCTCCGCCGCCGCAGACACCACCGCCTGCGGGGGACGCGAATGCGCGCCTCGATGCGGAAGTGAGTAGACGCATCAATCAGGGGAGCAACGGCTCCCTCTTTGTGGGCGAAAAGGGCTTTATTACAACAGGGACTTATGGCGAATGGACGCGGCTCATTCCAGTGGAAAAGATGCGCGAATATCAGTTCCCGCCGGAAGTTTTGACGCGCTCGCCAGGGCACTATCGCGACTGGATTCGCGCGTGTAAGGGCGGCGATCCGGCGTGCTCGAATTTCAGTGTATCGGCTCCCTTCACCGAGTGGGTCACGCTCGGAGCAATTGCCATTCGCTTAGAAGGCAAACTGGAGTGGGACGCCGAAAAAATGAAGGTCACGAACAACTCAGAAGCGGATAAGTATCTGAAGCCGAAATTCCGCAAAGGGTGGAGCCTGGCGTAAACGCTGTGAAAAAATCAGCATGCAGGCCAAAGGCCTAGCCCACAACATTCGCAAGTGTTTGAATCCGCCTGCGCTGGATGAATCCGGTCGCGTTACGCAAAGAGCTTGGGCTGCGGGATGTGGTGCTGTTCAATCTCGCGGCGCTGATCAGTACCCGCTGGATTGGAGTGGCGGCGCATGTGGGGCCGGGCTCGCTGCTGCTGTGGGTACTCGCTGCGGCTCTCTTTCTGGTCCCTTGCGCATTCGTGGTTGCCAGGCTTTCGCGGCGTTTTCCCGAAGAGGGCGGACTTTACGTCTGGACACGCGAGGCGTTCGGCCCCTGGCACGGCTTCGCCTGCGCATGGTTCTATTACATCAATAACCTGTTCTGGATACCGGGTGTGCTGGTAGCTATGGTGGGGATGATCACGTATTCATTCAGCTTGCGCCTGGGCCATCTCGCCGAAAACCCGTGGTATGTGCTGCCTTGTTCGTTTGTATTACTGATCGGGATCGTCGCAGCTAATTACGTCGGATTGGGGGTGGCTAAGTGGGTGGATAACTTCGGCGGAATCGGCGTCTATCTGATCTGGCTGATTTTGGTGGCATCGGGAACGGCAATGTTACTCAGCAAGGGTTCAGCCACTCCGCTTCGCGTCACTTCGGGATTCGATATCGACAAGCTGAATTTCTGGTCCCAACTTGCTATGGCAATGACCGGGCTGGAATTGAGTCCGATCTTATCGGGAGAGATCCGGAACCCGCGCAAAGCGATTTTCCGGGCGACGTGGATCAGCGCTGCTCTGGTAATCGTGTTTTACGTATTCGCCACCGGCGCAATTCTCGCGCTGTTGAAGCCCGATCAGGTAAGCCCCGTGATCGGCTTGGCGAATGCGGGCCAGCAGGCATCGCTCGCGCTGGGGTGGCGGTGGGTTCCGATCGCGATTGGCTTGTGCATCATCCTCAGTGCCGGCGGCCAGCTTGGAACCTATGTGGGGGCGTGCGCGCGGCTGCCGTTTGTTTTGGGCATCGGAAACCTCCTTCCGCCGGTGTTCGCCAAGCTTCATCCGAAATACCGGACCCCGCACATTTCGATTTTGATTCTGGGAGCGGGATCGGCGGTCCTGCTAATCATCAGTCAATTGGGCGAAACGTTCCGCGCGGCCTATCAGCTTACGGTGGATCTGACCGTGATTTCGTTGTTCATTCCGTTTCTCTATATGTTTGGCGCGGCGTGGCAATTCGGGCAGAAACTGGCAGCCTCCTGCGGACTGTTTGTTTCGGCTATTGCAATCGTGTTCTCGTTTCTGCCCACCGCCGATGTGAGATCGGTGTGGTGGTTCGAAGTGAAACTGGCCGGCGGATGCGTTTTGCTCTTCGCGATGGCCCGGCGGTTGTATACGCGGTCGCGGGCGAGCGAGTTGACGAAAGCATCATGAGCTATCCCGACTCCGTGCGGTATCTCTACTCGCTCGGCAATGAGCTGAAGGCGGGCGCGAAATGGAATCTGGACCGGATGCGGGCCGTGTTAGCAGAATTGGGCAACCCGGAGCGCGGCCAGCGCTTTATCCATGTTGCCGGAACCAACGGAAAAGGCTCCACCTGCGCCATGATCGCGAACGCGCTGCGGCACGCCGGGTTTAGGACCGGGCTTTATACATCCCCCCATTTAGTCGAACCAACCGAGCGCATTCAGATTAACGGTCTGCCGGTAAGCGCTGCGGAATTCGTCGAAGCATTCACGGCCGTTCACGACGCGGCCGAACGGCTGCTCGCGCGGGAGCAGATCGATGCGCATCCTTCGTATTTCGAGACCGTGACCGCAATGGCCTTCCTGATTCTTCGCGAGAAGGCAGAGATCAGTGTGATCGAAGTGGGGCTGGGCGGGCGTTTGGACGCGACGAATGTCATTGCGCCGGAGCTGTGCGTGATTACCCCGATCGCATACGATCATGAAGCATTTCTTGGCAATACGCTGGAGTTGATCGCAGCGGAGAAGGCCGGGATTTTGAAAGCGGGCGTTCCGGCTGTGAGCGCCCGCCAACTCCCGCCCGCCCGCGATGTCATTTCCAAACGCGCGCGCGAATTAGGCTGCCAGCTCATCAAAACCGCCACGGCTTCGATCTCGGACATTCAGGCGACAGCACGGAATTCGAGTTTCCGGCTGAACGGCGTTTTATTCCAATGCGGTCTGGCAGGACGCCATCAGGTGGAAAATGCAGCGGCTGCGATTCTGGCCTGCCGCCAATTGGGTTTACAAGATGCAGCTATTCAGGCCGGGCTGAAAGATATGGCCTGGCCCGGACGATTGGAGTTTGTATCGTCCCTTCCGGACTTTGTGCTCGATGGAGCGCACAACCCGGCAGGCGCGGCTGCGCTGCGGTCTTATATCCAGGAATTCTGCGCGGACCGTCCTGTATGGATTGTTTATGGCGCCATGCGGGACAAGGCGATTGAGGAAGTGACCGCCGAGTTATTTCCGCTGGCTGACCGGCTCATCGTTACAGCGCCGAATTTCCCGAGAGCGCTGCGGCCGGAAGCGATTCTGAGCGTGAGCCCCCATCCCCATCCAACGATCGCGCCCACCATTCCCGAAGCTATTGAGATCGCCGCTCACGCACCGCCGGAGGCCATCGTGTTTTTCACCGGATCGCTGTTTCTGGTGGGGGAGGCGCGGCCGTTACTGCTGGCGAGAAAGCATCTGCCTGTCTCGTAAAATGGGCATTCATGTCCAGCCTGCGCGGCCTGCTGTTCGCCGATCCAATGATCGTTCTTGCGACTATTTTCTTCGGCACAATCAGCTTGATGGTTTCTTTTTTCGATCAGACGGGCACGGTGCAAATTCGTGTAGCTCGTGCCTGGGCCAGAACGCTACTGCGTGTGAGCGGAGTCCGGGTGCATGTCGAAGGTCTGGAACACGTCGATCCGGGTGGCAGTTACGTGTTCATCGCGAATCATCTGAGTTACATGGACACGCCTGTCGTGCTGGCGCATATTCCGGCGCAGTTCCGTTTTTTGGCCAAACGTGGCTTGTTCCAAATCCCGTTTCTGGGCCAGCATCTCAGCCGGGCTGGACATATTCCCGTTCCGCGGGAAGACCCGCGCGCGTCGGTGAAGACTATGCAGCGCGCCGCAGAGACGATTCAGTCGAAGAAGATTTCGCTGCTGATATTTCCGGAGGGCGGGCGTTCTCATGATGGCGTGATGCGCCCCTTCAAAGAAGGCGGAGCGTACATTGCGATCCGCGCGGGTGTCCCGGTCGTTCCTGTCGCGATCATTGGCACGCGCGCGGTATTGCCGTATGGAGCGGGAGTGGTGAAGCCGGGCTTCGTGACACTGAGAATTCTGGAGCCGATTGCAACGGCAAACCTGACTCTTAAGGACCGGGGCAAATTGACAGAGCAGCTTCGAACGGTGATCGCGGAAGAGGCATACAGCAGCCTGAAATCTACTGCTCGCTGATCGAGATAATTTTCCGGACTGGCGGATTTTCGATCACCTGCTCCTCTCCGCAGGGCCAGGTGATCTCGAGGCTCTTCACCGCGACCTCGGAGCCGATCCCGAAGAACAGCCGCTGGTCCTGAGCCGATTGATAACTGGCGGTGGTTGTTACCATTCCGTACTGCACTCTACCGGATTGCGAAGTCAATTTGACCTCGGCCCCGATGGCGTCGCGATTGCTGCGGGTGCCGTGCAGATCGAGCCCGATCCACGCATTCCGATTACCGCCATCGTTGGCTGCAACATACAAATGAGAGCGGCGTAGGCGAAAAGACGATGCATGCGGTATAGCCATTTTGCGATTTTGATAGCGAGCTTACTTATCCCGTACCGATCATGGAGTAATAGCGAGCTAATGTTTTGAGAAATTTGCGGCGAAAGTACCACGCGTCCTAGAGCGCCTTACCCCGGCTGGCCCGATTCTTTTCTGCGCGCGATCTCTTTAAGCTCCAAACATGGCAGCATTTACGTCTTTTCTTTCGAACATTGGTCATCTCTGGTGCAGTTTTGCGCACAACGATGTGATGTGGCCCATTCACGGCCAGTATCAATGCCGCCGCTGCTTGCGCTATCACACCGTGGCTTGGGAGCAGCCGCAGGCGGAGGGTCCGGTGGCGCGGGCCTCGCAGAGTCTTTGCCTGGAGCACGGCAACAGCGGGCGATAGAGATTGTTGGAACCGCCTGCGAAAATGGGATTGTGTGGACACGCAGGTCGTTTCTGTCCTATTTTGTTGGAGCCGGTGTTGCCGCAGCTTATACGGAGGAGCCGCAGGTAACCGTAATCCAGACTCCCGAAAACGGAGTGCAGCCGCAAGCAGCCGTTGACGCTCGCGGCACGATTCATCTTATTTATCTGTACGGAGATCCGGCGGCAGCCGATATTGGCTACACCTTCAAACGCCGAGGCGAGCGCGACTTCTCCAAACCGGTTCGCGTAAACAGCCAGCCCGGAAGCGCGATCGCGGTGGGCACGATGCGTGGGGCGCGGCTGGCGCTGGGACGAGCGGGCCGGGTACACGTCGCCTGGAACGGATCCCGCAGCGCGGAGCCGAGAGCCGCTCGAGACTCGTCTCCCATGCTTTACGCGCGCATGCGGGATGATGGGCGTGGGTTCGAACCACAGAAGAATTTGAACCATGCAGGGTGGGGACTCGACGGCGGAACGGTCGCTGCAGACCGCTTCGGTCATGTGTACGTGGCATGGCATGCCCAGCCTTTGCAGGCCGGCGGGGCGCCACAAAACGAGGGAAGCCGCCGCGTGTGGCTGGCCCGCTCCTCGGATGATGGCCGGACCTTTGAGCCGGACGTTGCCGTTTCCCCGAAATCGACCGGGGTGTGCGGTTGCTGCGGCATGGCGGCCTTGGCGGATCGCGAAGGAAATCTTTATCTGATGTACCGTTCGGCCCGTGAGATCGTGCACCGGGACATGTATCTACTGTTTTCGCGCGACCAGGGGAAAAACTTCGAAGCCGTCGATCTGCAGGCGTGGGAGATTGGCGCGTGCCCGATGAGCACGTCCTCTCTCTACGATTGTGATGGCCGCGTGATGGCAGCTTGGGAAACCAACAAACAGATTTACTTCGCGACGCTCAGTCAAAATGGACGCGCTCCGGCGAAAATTATCCCTGTGCCGGGTAGCGGCGATAACCGCAAGCATCCCGCGCTTGCGATTGACAAGCGCGGGAATGTTCTGCTGGCGTGGACAGAAGGAACCGGGTGGAAGAAAGGCGGAACGCTTCACTGGGACGAGATGCGCCTCGCGGAAGGCGGGATCGCACAGAGCACGCCGGGCACTCCCGAGCCTGTCACGGCCTGGAATGCGCCGGCGGCTGTCACGGTTCAAAACCGATTTCTGATTATTTGTTAAAGACGAGCGGGTCTTGAGCGGCAACGACGTCCACGTTCACCGCGCGGATGTTGGTATGCAACGACGAGTTCATGGTGCTGATGAATTCGTTGGCGATAATGGCGTAGCCGGTATTGGTCGGATGAATTCCATCCACACTGAAAAGACCACCAAGGAAAGTCGCGGTGAGGTGGTGGCCGATGGCATCGTAACCGTTCGCATATATCCGATCAACGAGAGCGTGGAGATCGACGACGGTCGCGTTGTGCGAGGCTGCCGCCGCGGTGATCCCCGAGTTATACGAATTGACGGTCTTGCGAACCGTCGCCGCATCGGTTTCGGTGAGAACGCAGGGAATCGGATGGGGAGTGAGAGCGGCTAGCGGCGATGGGCAATTCTCGGCGCTGAGGTTCACAGGATCTCCGGAGGTCAGTGCGTGATCGATGAGCGATTCACCGGTGATGCGGACGTAGTCCCCTGGATTAATGCCGAGCAGGACATGGAGCTGATCGGCCGTCAGGTGAGCCTGCTCCATGATGGCTTGTCCGGGAATGAAAAAGGGCACCTCCGTCACATCGGGAACAGTGGTCACGATGAGAGTCGCACCGGTAGAGGCGAGCTTATCGAGAACCGCTCTGTAGTCTGACATGAACGAACTGACCGGCGTCATGGAGCTGATAGCACCAGTCAGCACGGGCACCAAGGCGTCGTTATTCCCCAGCGCTTCAATGATGGTCGTGGGATGCAGTTGTTGGGCGAGTTCGATTTCGGTCGGGGCCTGCCCGAAAAGCAGGTTGGGAAATCCGAGAACAATGGTGGCCCACTGCTGCACGGGCAGCGCATTCGGGTCGAGGGTCGGCCGCAACGTGAGCGCCTGATTCACCGTAACGCCGGGCACCGATACGTTGAACGGCTCAATGAGTGGGTTATCGCGCGGAAAAAGCAGCGTCCCCTGTGCCGGTTCCACATCCGGCGGCGGCCCGAAGCTCCTCAGTTGGAGCACATTGGGCGCTCCTGGATACGGGACCAGCGGCAAAGTCAACGGCACGCCAGCTTGCTGCGCGATCAGGCTTGCATATCCATGCGTTTGCTGCGAATCGAGCAACGAAAAATTCTCCACACCGGCGGATAGCGAGTCTCCCACGACCACCAACCGTGACAGGTTCGCGCCGAATGCCGGTAGAGTAATTACAGTAGAGACAGCGAAAGCGAAGAGATGATTAGACTTCAACAAAGAAATATTTCCTAGCAGTACACGATCCGCCCAGAACGGGCGAGGTATGCCTTTTGATAGTATTCGCCGCGCCGCCCAAACTCAACAGCAATCTTACGCGTTGCAATTCGGATAAAAACATGCTTACAGCGGCGCGATGCGGCCCAATCCGTGATAGAAAGAAAAGATCAGGGCCAAGTAGCAGCGAGGTGACCTATCTTTCGTAACAGCGCTCGGAATGGGACCCTCCATTCACAGGCGATTTCGTGGAATCGCCGCGATTTTCTGCGTGCCGCCACCGGGGCAGGCGCCGGAGCGGCTCTGTTTGGCTTCAACCCGGTTTCCGCGCGAGCCTCGACCGGCGCCAGGAAGGCGGTGGTGGTTACTTTTGGCGGCGGGGCGCGCGACGAAGAAACATTTATGCCCGAAGGCCAGGAGAACATTCCCAACCTCCTGAACCAACTCATTCCGCAAGCGACATTCTTTACGCAGGTGGTGAATCGCGGGATCCTGGGCCACTATGTCGCCACCGCGAGCCTCGCAACGGGCGTGTACGAGACTTTCAATAATTTCGCGGCAGTTCCTCCGGACAACCCAACGGTTTTCGAATATTTCCGGAAAGACTTGAAGCGGCCGGCGACCGACGCTTGGGTGGTCGCGCCCAGCAATGGATTCAACCGGATAGGAGAGAGCGGGAATCGCGCCTACGGGCAAGGTTTAGGAGCGGGCGTCATCCTTCCCAAGCGGCTGCTGGCGGCCGCATTGTCCTCGGCCGGCGAGAGCCAGTACGAACATCTCCTGCGCGATAATTACGAGACTCCGCTCTACACGCCGCAAGTCAGCGGCAGCGAAATCGAGCTGCATCAGATGGCGGAGATTCTCAAGCTTTCGGTGGCGGATTTTACGGCGCATGCGCGAAGCCTGGCTAGTCCGGACGAGCTTTCGGTTTACATCGCGAAGCAACTCATGCGCCAGCTCGCGCCCAGCCTGTTGTGGATCACGCTGCACGACATCGATATCGCGCATTCCGGAACCTATTCGCTGTATATTGAGGGAATCCAGCGCTGCGACCGGCTGTGCGCCGAAATCTGGAACACGATTCAAAGCAATCCGGAATACGCGAACAAAACGACAATGTTCATTCTGCCGGATTTCGGGCGCGATTCCGACACGGACGCAGGCGGCAACGGCTTCCAGCATCACAGGACCGGCGATGCGCTTTCGCGGACCACTTGGATGATGGTCCTCGGTCCGAGCGTTCGGCATAACGTAGTGGTCGATCGCGCGCTTGAATCGACCGATCTGGTGCCCACGCTGGGCGCATTGCTTGGATTCTCACCCAAGCTGGCGCAGGGCAAACCTGTTGCTGAGGTGTTGTAACTGTTATGCTCCCGGGCGATCTCAAGGCGTCCGATTTCGACCGCTATCCGCCCAAAGCCAGGCAACTCGCGGCAAAGCACATCGATCTGTTGCGGCGCATGCCGCTCGCGTTTTTGCCGCTGCTCTTGCGCGAAGTGATTGCCTACGATTGGAAATTCCCGGTTGAGCAAACGGAACTGGACAAGCAGTTTGCCTGGCTCGCGGCGATGCCCGCCAGCGATTTCGAAAAAGCCATGGGTCCGTTCGCGCAATTGCGGCTATCGGCGAAGCTGGAACACGTCGACTGGATCAACTCGCCGGGAGAATTTTCGGAACAGCTCACCGCTCATCTTTGGGCCACGCGCCAGATCGACGCGTTTCGCGCGGCTTCTATTGCTTATATCCACAATTTGAACGCCGCCAATCCGGAGCAACCGCCGACGACGCCACGGCTAGGAATCGCGGTGATCGGGTACGGCGTCGATCAGAACAAATATCCGTTGTTCCGGAAACTGCGCCCCCATGGTGTGTACTTCCACAACGTAGACCCGGAGAATGGTCTCGCCACTTTGCTCAACCATGTTGCGGAGCGGGCGCGCGAGCATCCGGTTCCGTTCGGCCATTGGTACATCGATGGCTCCGAGAACCAGGCGATGCGAGGCGACGGCGTTACCAAGATGTGCTATGCTGCGCTTGGATCCGTTCGGAATGCCCTCATCGACAAAATGCGGCGAGTGATGCAGCCCGGCGGCGGAGGCCCCGAAGTGCTGCGAACGATGCTGGCCGAGCTGCGGCCGGAAGACTTGGGTCTGAACGGCGAAGGCAATGCGGCGGTCCTGAACCGTTTTCAGGTGAGCGTCCTGACTGAAGGTTCGGGCACCCAGCTCTTCAGCACGACTTTCGTCCAATGGTCGGCGCGTGAAGCTCTACGCCGCGCACAACCAGCCACGCTGCTCCTGCGGTTCACACCGCGGCTGCATGAACAGTCCATGCGCGAGCTGCTGGCTGGGACTCCGCAAACCCCCATGCCCGATCCGCACGGTTCCTTGGTGGACGCGGACATGGGCGCGTATTACACGTGGATCAATCAACAGCGGCTGACTGGCGCAGAACGTGCTGCGTTTCTGGTCTGGTTCGAGGGGCATAACGAAGCGCTAGCCATCGGTCCGTTGTTGCCGCGCGGAACGGACAACCCAAATCCGGTGAATCTGCGGCAGATTTTGGCGCAAATGGGATGAACGAGTGGAGTGCTATTGCGAGCCTTTCATATGCCTGGCTCCGGAACTTGTTCGATCTCGCCCAGCAGAAACACGTATGCGGCGATACCAAGGACGAGAATCGCGGCAGCCACCGCGAATGCACGCCCGAACGAATTCTGCGGTCCCGCTAAATAGCCGGTGGCGATCGGCGCCACAATGCCGGCCAACTGATTGCCGAAATTCAGAATCCCACCTACTTTGCCGACGCTATTGCGCGGGGCGATCAGTGAAGGAACGGACCAGCCCACCGCCGACGCCGCAGATAAGCCTCCCAATGCCACGCTGATCCAGATCAAAGCAAAAACGGCATTGCGGGTTGACATGGCGCCGGCCAGCGCCAAGCCGAGAATTGTGCCGCCGATCAGCACCGTCTGCCGAACCGCCGTGTCCCGATATCCACGCTGAATCAAGACGTCCACCAGCCATCCGCCGACCAGTAAATCGGCCGCGGTCCCTACCAGCCAGGGAATGCTCGTGTATAAGACCGAATGCAAGGGCGTCAGATGCAGAGAGGAAAAGTAACTCGGCATCCAATACAAGAGCAGATAAAAGCAGTAATTGTAGGCGAAAAAGCCCAGCACGATACCGAGCACTTTTTTCTTCGCAAGTAAGTACGATAAGCTCGCGCCCGCATTGTCGCGGCCCTGCGAGTAAGTATGGGCGCCGCCCTTTTCAATGTATTCGCGCTCGGCTTCACTCAGCCGGGGATCGTTATGCGGGTCGTGGTACCAGCGATAAAAAGCAAAGAAGTACAGGAGGCTGACCAGACCCGTGGCCGCGAAGCTGAAACGCCAGCCGAAATGCAGCGTGAGTACGCCCACGAAGAGCACTCCAATGGCAGGTCCGAACTTGCCGGCCCCGTCGAACATCGCGGTCGCGAGGCTCCGCTCATGTCGCGGAAACCAATAGCCGGTCGCTTTGGAATAGCCTGGAAACGTCGGCGCTTCCCCGAAGCCCAGCAGCAGGCGCATTACGAAGAAGAACGGAATGTTGGGTGCAGCAGCCGCTCCGAAAGACGCGGCGCTCCAGGCGAGCGCGCCCAGACGTCCCAGAGTCTCCACGCCAAAGCGATCGAGCAGCGCGCCCATCGGCAACTGCAGAGCCGCGTAGGTCCAATTGAAGGCGCTCGCCAGATATCCGAATGTGACGGTGGAGATGCCGAATTCCGCGTCCAGAGCGTCGCGCGCCACCGAGAGATTGACGCGATCGAAGTAATTCACTAGCACGCCAATGCCGAGTAAGAGCGCGATGCCCCAGCGCCTGCGCGGGATGGTTGTGCCGTTTCGGGTCATGCCGCTCACGAGGTCAAAGCAACTGGGGCAGAAGCTCGCCGGCCGGACCGGCCAGCGTGTAATCCACAAGAGACGAGACGGCCGTGGGCTGGATATTCACCTCCACAATCTTTGTTCCGCGTCCCCGCGCCAGCGGAACGAGACCGGCCGCTGGATAGACCACAGCCGAGGTTCCAATCACGAGCAGAAGATCGCAAGAGGAGACTGCCTGCTCGGCTGTGCTCCAGATATCCGGCGGCAGCGCTTCCCCGAACCACACCACCGCTGGGCGGGCCATAGCGCCGCATTCGCAGTGCGGCGGCACCGAAAGCGGCACCGTTCGATCCAACCATTCGCGGCTGCATGCGGTGCAGCGCAATCGCCAGATGCTGCCATGGACCTCCAAGACATCCTCGCTGCCCGCCTGCTGATGCAGGCCGTCCACGTTTTGCGTAATGAGCGTGAACGTATTCGCACGGCGTTCCAGCGTAGCGAGGGCAGCATGACCCGGATTCGGTTTCACTTGCGCAATCATACTGCGGCGCCAGTCATACCATTTCCAAACCAACGCGGGATCGCGGCGAAAGGCCTGAGGAGTCGCTAACTCTTCGGGGCGAAACTGTTTCCAGAGTCCGGCTGCGCCGCGAAACGTCGGGACACCGCTCTCGGCGGAAATGCCGGCGCCGGTAAGCGCGGCGATCCGTTGAGCGCGCCTTACGAGCGTTCGCGCGAGGTTGATACGCTCAGATTCAGGAGTGAATGGTTGTTGCTCCGGCATCGATACCGATAGTATGCCGATCCTCGTCAATGGAGAGCCGCTCGACCAATCGGAGATTCGCCGCCAGGCGAATTTGATGCGCGAGCGATTCGTGCAGGAGAGTCCCGGCGCAGATCCTCTCGACTTCGAGATGCAGATCTGGGAGGAAGCGCGCCAGGTGGTCATCGATCGCACTCTGGTGCGTCAGGCAGCTTTCGCCGAGCCCGATGAGGAAATCCGGGCATGTCTTGACACCGAAGTAAAGATCCAGCGGTTTCTCGATCGGGCGGCTGCAAAGGCCGCGCCTCCGAAGAACTCCGAGATCGCCGATTACTACCGCAAGAACCGCCAGCATTTTTACCGGCCGGAACAGGTTCACGCCTCGCACATCGTGAAGAATGTCGACGAACGTTGCGACGAAGCAACTGCGCGCGCCTCCATCCAGGCAGCCGCCGCCGCGATTGCCTCCGGAAGACCATTCGGCGAAGTAGCCGACGAATATTCCGATTGTCCGGGACGCGGCGGCGATTTAGGATTCTTCGGCCGCGGCGAAATGGTGGATGAGTTCGAGGCAGTGGTCTTCAATCTGCGGGAAGGCGAGATCAGCGAAATCTTCCGGACGCCCTTCGGGTTCCATATCGCAAAGCTGCATGAAAAGAGGCGCCCAGGAATTCGTCCTCTTCCTGAAGTGCGAGCCGAGATCGAAGCGGCCATCCTGGCGGAGCGACGGACGGCGATGCTGGAGAAAATGGTGTTAGAGCTTAGAGCGGGTGCCGATATACGGAAGACGAGCGCCGTCGTTCCGGCTGAGCTGAAGGCTGACCGCTGACGCTTCTTATGAAACCCGAATTTCAGTTGTACGCCGATGCCGGCCTGGTCCACCCGTGCTGCGTTCCCAGCAAGCAGAGAGCGCAGCAGCTCGCCCAATCGCGCGCGGCCTCGGCAGCCCGCATCCGGGCGACTTCGGGTTCTACCGCCGGTATGGTGAAACTGGAAGGCGGGCCCTTTCTGATGGGTACCGAAAGCAGCGAAGGATTCCCAGCCGATGGCGAAGGGCCAGTGCGCGAAGTGATGCTGGACCCGTTCTATATCGATGCGTATCCGGTGACGAACGCAGCCTTTGCCGAATTCGTTTCAGCTACCGGTTATCAAACCGAATCCGAGCACCTAAGTTGGTCATTTGTATTTCAAGGCCATATTCCGGCGGAGCGCTATTCCGAGTTGGTGGAGGCAACCGTGCCGGCCGCGCCCTGGTGGTGCAAAGTGAGCGGCGCGAGCTGGCGTCGTCCGGAAGGGCCAGATTCGTCGATCGAGCGTCGCGAAAACTATCCCGTTGTGCACGTCTCCTGGAATGATTGCCAGGAGTTCTGCCGCTGGGCCGGCAAGCGGCTACCCACCGAAGCAGAGTGGGAATTCGCCGCGCGCGGTGGACTGGAACAGGAAATCTACCCGTGGGGAGACGAACTCACGCCGGGCGGACGCCACCTCTGCAACATCTGGCAAGGCACGTTTCCTTCTCTCGATCTCGCCGAAGACGGCTACTCGGCTCCCGCCCCTGTCGACGCATTTCCCCAGAACGGATACGGGCTGTACAGCGTTGCCGGAAACACCTGGGAATGGTGCAGCGACTGGTTTCACCCGACATATCACGTGATGGCGACGCGCAACAATCCTGTGGGTCCGGCTGAAGGAACGGCAAAGGCGATCCGGGGCGGATCGTATCTCTGTCACCGCTCGTATTGCAACCGGTATCGCGTCGCCGCGCGAACCAGCAACACCCCCGATAGCGCCACCACCAACATGGGATTCCGCTGCGTGCGCGATCTGTGAGTCTGGTGCATCCAAACCATTGATACATTTTCACTTACTTGTGCGTCATACATACGACTCTGGCGCCGGTCGAGGCCTGCCGGCGCTAGCGTATCTATCCTGTTCGGGTGATCTTAAGGAAGTCGAATGAAGATTGCACAAGTCGCGCCTTTATATGAAAGTGTTCCTCCCAAGCTTTACGGCGGCACGGAGCGTGTCGTTTCGTACCTGACCGATGAACTGGTCCGGCTAGGACATGAAGTCACATTGTTTGCCAGCGGCGATTCTTTAACGAAAGCCGAGTTGCGTCCGATGTGTGATCGCGCCTTGCGATTGGAAGGCAAGAAAATCGTCGATCCGCTCGCTCACCACATCCGCATGATCGAAATGGTGGCGCAAGAAGCGCCGGGGTTCGACATAGTGCATTTTCACATCGATTACTTGCACTTTCCTACTACACGCAGGCAGAACATCACGGCGGTGACCACGCTCCACGGCCGTTTGGACATCCCCGATGTAGCCCCGGTTTTTAAAGAATTCAGCGAGATGAATCTCATCTCCATATCGGATGCGCAGCGCGCGCCGCTGCCCTGGGCCAATTGGGTCGGAACCGTCCACCACGGGCTGCCGGAAGATCTGTACCGGCCCTCGCTGCAACCGGGGAAGTACCTCGCGTTTCTCGGACGCATCTCTCCTGAAAAACGCGTCGACCGCGCCGTCGAAATCGCAAAACGGGCGGGCATGCCGATCAAAATTGCGGCGAAAATTGATGCCGTCGATCGGGATTACTTCGACACTAATATCCGGAAGCTCTTCGATCATCCGCTGGTCGAGTACATCGGCGAGATCGGGGAGCGCGACAAGGAAGCATTTCTCGGAAATGCTTATGCGCTGCTGTTTCCGATCGACTGGCCCGAGCCATTCGGCCTGGTCATGATCGAAGCGATGGCCTGCGGAACGCCAATCATCGCATACAGAAATGGCTCTGTGCCGGAGATCGTCGACGATGGAGTGACCGGGTTTGTAGTCGACAACATCGATGAAGCGGTGAAAGCGGTTGAGCGTGTGGGCTCGCTGGAACGGGCCGAATGCCGCCGGGTCTTTCAGAAGCGTTTTAGCGCGCGGCGTATGGCTCTCGACTACACACAAGCCTTCAACCGCGTAAGTAGCGCCGAAGATCTGTTGGTGGCCAGCAATGCGGACGATAACATGACAATGGTGGCCTAGGAAAGGACCCATTGGAGTGGCAACATCGCAAGTTTCGCCGAGCGATGTCATCGAGATCGGCGATCAGTTTTACATCCGCGCGCAATCGTCTCTTGCGTATAGTCGGACCCGTGTTCTGTTGCACGGCGATACGTTCGCTATTTTCGACCAGTACGGCGACATTCAGCCGTTCTGGTCCGCGGCGCAGGGACTGTTTCACCAGGACACGCGCTATCTCTCGAAATTGGAATTGCGGATCTGCGGCGTCCGTCCGCTCATGCTCAGTTCCACGGTTCGCGATGACAATATCCTTCTGGCCGTCGATTTAACGAACCCGGACCTGGAGCTTCCCACCGGACCATTCGCGAGCGGCACCCTGCACATCTACCGGACCAAATTTCTGGCCGACGATGGAATGTACGAGGAAATCGCGCTGCACAATTACGGCTCGAAGACGATCGATGTGGATCTGAGGGTATTGTTCGGGATGGATTTCTCCGACATCTTCGAAGTCCGCGGTCAGAAACGCAAGCAGCGGGGTGTGATTCTACCGCCGGAAATCGAGAACAAGGGCGTTTCGGTCTCCTATCGCGGGCTGGATGATGTGGTCCGGCGGACTCGCATCCGCTGCTCCTTCAGCCCATGTACCTTTTCGAACTCCGAAGTTACGCTTCCGGTTCATCTGGAAGCCCGGAAGAATATCACGTTTTCGCTGGTAGTTACCTGTGAAAGCAACGGCGTGGAGGATAGCTCGTCCACCTACGAAGGGACACTTGCGCTGATTACCCAAAAACGCGCGTTGTCTCCGATGGCAGACGTAGACATCTATACGTCTAACGAGCAATTCAACGACTGGTTGAACCGCTCCCAGGCAGATCTGCGGATGCTGATTTCTCCCACTCGATTCGGGCCATATCCCTATGCCGGCGTGCCATGGTTCAGTACCGTATTCGGACGCGATGGACTGATCACAGCTCTGGAGGTGCTATGGGCCGCGCCTGGTGTTGCGAAGGGAGCGCTTTCTTATCTGGCGGCGACGCAAGCCACGGCCTACGACGCCGATCGCGATTCCGAACCCGGCAAGATCCTTCATGAAACGCGCCAGGGAGAGATGGCGATTCTGCATGAAGTTCCGTTCGGTCGCTATTACGGCAGTATCGATTCCACCCCGCTGTTTATACTGCTGGCAGCGGCCTATTACGAACGAACGGGCGATCTGCACTTTCTGCAAACAATCTGGCCCAATATCGATGCCGCGCTCGCGTGGATTGACCGGTTTGGCGATTTGGATGGCGACGGCTTTGTGGAATACGCGCGGCATGCCGAAACCGGATTGCTGCAGCAAGGATGGAAAGACTCGCAGGATTCGGTTTCTTACGCGGACGGGGACATCGCGCGCGGCCCGATCGCATTGTGTGAAGTGCAAGGCTACGTCTACGCAGCCAAGTCGCGCATTGCCGCAGTCGCAAGCGCTTTGGGATTTTATGACCGGGCGGAACAACTGCGCCGCCAGGCTGAAGAGCTGCGCGCCCGGTTCGAGGAAGCCTTTTGGTGCGACGAGCTTTCCATGTACGCGTTGGCGCTCGACGGCGAAAAGAACCAATGCCGGGTACGCAGCTCGAATGCCGGCCAGTGTCTGTTTTCCGGAATCGCCTCGCCGGTTCATACGAAGCAGACGGCCGACGCGCTGCTTGCGGCGACCATGTTCTCCGGGTGGGGAGTGCGGACCCTGGCGACCAACGAAAGGCGTTATAACCCGATGTCGTACCATAACGGCTCAGTGTGGCCGCACGACAACGCGCTGATTGCTTACAGCAGCACGCGGCTCCTGGACAAACAACTGGCGGTCAAGATCATGTCCGGACTTCTGGACCTTTCCATCTTCACGGAGCTTCACCGCCTTCCGGAATTGATCTGCGGCTTCCCGCGGCGGCCCGGTAAGGGCCCAACGCTGTATCCGGTGGCGTGCTCGCCGCAAGCGTGGGCGTCAGGCGCGGTATTTCTGATTCTTCAATCGTGCCTTGGCATGACCGTGAATGCGATCGAGCGCCGGATCTACTTGCACTACCCGGCCCTGCCTGAGGCAATTCCGTTCGTACAGGTGAAGAATCTCAGCGTCGGAGAGGCGATGGTCGACATCGCGTTCGAGCGTCACGCGCACACAGTGGACGTTGACATTCTGCGCCGGCAAGGAGACGTAGAGATCGTCGCCGTGAAGTAATGTACTATAGAGCTTGATTTCTTGCTGGCTCGCAAAGATATTGAGCTGCAGTACTACAGGGCAGCTTCACCTCCGGCGTACATAGCAGCAAGCCGTTCGCGCTTCGCGCGCCAACACGCCCCAGCCGTTTGTTTCCAGATCTTGCGCGATCGACTGCAATTGCTGTTGGGCTTGCGCGGCATCGCCCACCGCGGCCTTCACCTCGATTGCGCGAATGGCATAAAGCATGCGGGAATCGTATTCGCCGGTTCCACTGCATAGCATGCGCGAGGCCGCGAGCGCACGCGAGGCGTGATTCGGCTTTTTCTGCGCCAGATAAGATTCCAGAAGAGCTGCATACGCGCCGCACTCTCTGGCCTCATCTTTCACTGTCTGAAATCCGGCCACAGACTGCTGGATCTTTTTGTCGGTCCCCGCAGCGTGGCCTTCGGCAATTCGCAACCTGCTTTCGGTGACCCAGGCGTCCCACAGGTTCACGTTCTGATGCTGCGCGATATAGTAATCTTCCGCTTCGCGCAGCAGTTCTTCACCCCGGTGGAACGCTTGCTGTACCCGCGCAATGTCGGCCAGCATGTAGGAGTCATCGGCGATTAGCTGGTTCGAATTCGCCTGCCGGGCAAGCGCGAGCGAGTCCTCTAACGCCTTTTTTCCGCGCTCGACATCTCCACTGGCGTGCAGATCGTCACCCAGATGCTGTAAGGTCAACGCCCTCAATCCGGCGGTTTTCGATCCGGCGAGTAAGTTGAGCGCCATCCTGACATGCTCTAAAGCGGCCTGCAAGTTACCCTCATCGCGATTCAACATTTCCAGCGTAATGTGCGAACGGGCGATCTGATCCCGATCATCCAGCCGCTGCGCACAGGCGAGCGACTGTTCAAAGGCCTCCTTCGCCTCGGACTCTCGCCCGAGACGCCGAAGCATCGTCCCCATATTCGTCAGTTCCCGCGATTGCGAATGTAAATCGCCGGCTTCCTTTGAAATCGCGACGGCCTGCTGAATCATGTCCAGCGCGCCCGGCAGGTCGCCGCGCGATTTTCTTGCGAGCGACAGATTGTTCAAAATGCTGGCTTGCGCGGTTTTGTTGTCGATCTGCCGAAACAATGCAAGCGCCGTATTCCCATGCGCCTCCAATGCGGAGTAGTCTCCCTTGTTGAAGTACATCCCGCCGAGCCGGTTTTCAATGGAGGCCACTTCGTACAGGTCGCCGTCTTCGCGCGATAGCGCTTCCGAGTCTGTGTAAATCCGTATCGCCTCTTCGAAGCGGTTCATCTCGCGCAGCGCGTCGCCCTGCGCCTCGAAGGCCTCCGCTTTGAGTTCTCGCGCTCCAATCCGATCGGCGGTCCGCGCCGCTGCCTCTGCATCTACAAGTTCCTGCTGATATTCGGAAAGCAATTCGTGGATGCGTGCCCTCTGTAAAAGGATGCGCACATCGTCTGACGATCCGGCCGGAATCCCGCGAATGGAGTCGAGCGTGCGCCGTGCGTCTGCCGGAGATCCAGCATCTGCCTGCGCCGAAGCAAGACGCAAGCCGTAATCGGGATTCTTGTGATTCAGCGACCAAAGTTGCTTATATGTCGTTACGGCGCTCGCTCGATTACTCGTGTACTCCTCAAAGCGGCCGCGGGTAAGAAGCTTTTGTTCTTCGCTAAGCCCGGAAGAGCGGTCGTAAGCGAGCTTTGCCTCTCTGCGCGCCAGGGACTCATAACCCAGCTTGTGCAACGCGGCGCTGTAAGCATAGTGGCCTAGCGGATTTCCAGGTTCGGCCTCCACTGCTCTACGGAACAAACTTCGCGCAGCCGGCCAATCGGAGTGTTGCTGCCGCTCCATGCCTTCCGAGTAAAGTTGTTGGAAACCGGGTTCGCGTTTAAACAAAGCCGGCGTCTTCAACATCCAGACAGCGGAAACCAGCGCCAATACGATTGCGAATATCCAGGCTATCGACCACCGCTCCCTGGCCCATGGGCGATGCGGACGGCGATGAACCGTTTGCCCAGCGATGCAGGCATCGATGTCGCCGATCAGCTCGTCTGCGTTGCGATAGCGAGCAGCGGGATCTTTCTGCATTGCTGTGGCGACGATGCGGTCCAGATTCCGCCGCCACGCGGCGTTCCCTGTCGTCCTGCTGGGCGGGGGCGGCTCCTGCTCGTAAACCGCGCGCGAAATGGCTGGTAACGCGCCGTCTTTACCCGCGTAAGGGCTTTGGCCGGTAAGCAATTCGTACAACACGACTCCGAGCGAGTAGATGTCGCTTGAAGGCGTGGTTGGTTCACCCCGCAACTGCTCCGGGCTTGCGTATTGCGGCGTGGCGGGCCCACCAACTGTGATGGTGGCCGTATGGGTAATTTCGGGATCGACCACTTTGGCAATGCCGAAATCGAGAAGCTTGGGCCTGCTTGCGGCGGTTACCAGAATATTTGCAGGTTTCAGGTCGCGGTGAACAACGCCCTGGGAGTGCGCATAGCCGACCGCCTCGATCACCTGCCGGAAGAGACGCAAACGATCCGTTGTTTCGAGCCCGTGTCCGCGGCAATAATCGTCGATTCGAGAGCCGTCGACAAATTCCATCACGAGAAACGGCAGGCCATCCGGCGTTGTGCCTCCGTCCAGGAGCCGCGCAATATTGGGATGATCGAGCCGCGCTAAGATCTGGCGCTCTGCCCGGAAGCGCGCAATGTTTTGCTCGCCGGTCAGCCAGGTCTTGACCACCTTGATTGCGACACGGTGTTCGAATTCGCCATCGGCGCGAACCGCCTCGTAGACGACGCCCATCCCGCCTTCGCCGACCTGGCGGACAAGGGAATAGCTACCCAACCGGCGTCCAAACCGGAACGCGGGCCGCGCAAGGATCGCCGGATTTTCGAGAAACTCCTGCGATTCATCATAAGCGCGGAACAGGCCTTCCAATTCCTCCCGGATCTCTGCATCATCCACACGCGCCAGCATGCGGCAGCGATACTCGGCGGGCGCATCGCGCGCCTGTTCAAATTCTTCTTTGACCCGCTCCCACTGTTCGCTGGTCATGACTCGACGGCAGTTTGTGAAAGAGCACGAAAGATCCAGGTCTTCGCCAATATCCATTCGCGCTTCACCGTCGAAGGGGAGATGTTCAACACTTCCGCTGTCTCCTCGATCGTCAAGCCGGCGAAGAATCGAAGCTCCACAACCCGGGCCTGCTGCGGATCGATTTTGCTCAGTGCCTGAAGCGCGTCATCAACGGCGAGGATGTCGGCTTGATTCTCAACCGCCACGGCAAGGGCTTCATCGATCGGAAGTCTGGCAGCCCCGGAGCCGCGCTTGGCGGCCTTTTGAGCACGGGCGTAATCAATCAGAATGTTGCGTATCAGCGTCGCCGCTACGCCAAAAAAATGAGTGCGACTTTTCCATTCAATGCGGTCCTCATCCACCAGCCGGATGTAAGCCTCATGAACCAGCGCTGTTGTCTGTAGTGTGTGGCCGCCGCGCTCAGAATGCAAATAGCGGGCGGCAATCCGGCGCAACTCGTTATAGACGAGCGGTATCAACCGGTCGAGTGCGCTCTGGTCACCCCTCTGCCACTCGCCGAGCAAGCTTGTTACATCCGGGCGTTCGTCCGCGTGAGCCAATCCAGGTCCCCTTTTCCGCATTCATAAGAGAACGCGAACCCAATTTGGAACAGTTTCCGTCTTTGCTTGGCAACTGTCAACCACGGAGGAGGGGGAAATGGCGCAGATACAGCGGATTTTCGTCACCGGCGGCACGGGGTACATCGGGACGCGCCTGATTCCGGCGTTACACGCCAGGGGACACGAAGTTATCGCGCTGGCGCGGGAAACGTCCCGGAAGAAACTGCCTTGGAATTGCACGCCGGTAATCGGGGACGCGCTCGACGGGGACGCTTACCGCCACTTTGTCGAGGGCGTCGATACGTTCGTGCAACTTGTCGGTGTTCCGCATCCGAGCCCGGCAAAAGCGGAACAATTCCGGCGGATCGACTTGAAAGCCGGTCTGGAGGCTATTCGTGTCGCTAGCGAGGCCAAAGTACGGCACTTTATCTACGTAAGTGTTGCGCAACCGGCGCCGGTGATGCAGAGTTATCAGGCCGTTCGCGCCGAGTGTGAACGGGCACTCGCGGATAGCGGGTTGGCCGCCACGGTGCTGCGCCCCTGGTACGTACTAGGACCGGGACACTTATGGCCGTATTGCCTTCTTCCGTTCTATAAAGTGGCAGAACTCATTCCTCGGACCAGAGAGGGGGCCCGGCGGCTTGGTTTGGTGAGCATCCAACAAATGATCCGCGCCCTGGCGCGCGCCGTCGACGAACCCTGCGAAGGAACACGCATTCTGAGCGTGAGCGATATTCGCGCGTTCGGGAGTCCGGAGCATGCAGGTCGAAAAAAGTTCACCGCGGCCTGAACCAGACACCTGGTGTTTCTTCGCATTCATTGTTGATGAGCCGCAGAAATACGGCTTTAGAATGCGACACGTAAACCGCGGGCACACTTACCGGTACCCGCATCACAGCTAAATCAACCCCGCTCTAGGAGAAACGCGATGAGATTTTTAGTGAAAGTCAGACCGGATTTGGAGCGTGTCAACAAATCCATTGTGGAAGGCAGCTTCGAAACGAGAATGCAGCAGATTCTGTCCGACCTCAAGCCGGAAGCCGCTTACTTTTTTGAAGAAGACGGCCATCGAACAGCCATTTTGATCGTCGACATTCAAAAGCCGACCGAAATCACGAAGATCGGTGAACCGTTCTTTCACGGCATGCACGCGGAAGTGCATTTCCACCCGGCTATGACCGCGCAGGATCTGGCGGGCGCCAATTTGCAGGAGTCGGCAAAGAAATGGAGCGGCGCATAGCCGGAGGAGCACCTATGAAACGCCTGATCTTCCTCTCGTACCTAATCTCGAATTTCGCCTTCCTCACGACCGCCCCGCCAGTTCACGCCCACGACAGCGCAGGCGTCCAACAGAGCCTCCTCCAATTGGAGCGTGAGTGGTCAAACGCCATGGCGAAAAACGACGCTCAAACCATTGACCGCATCGAGGCCGCGGACTTTGCCTATGTTCTGGACGGCATGCGCGGCGACAAGCAAATGGACCTGGCCGACGCCAGGAGCAAAGCCTTTTCCGGCTCCGCCGAGTTATTGGACATGAAAGCGCGGGTTTACGGCGATGCCGCTGTCGTTACCGGTACGGCAACTCTTCGCAATGCCAAGTACAAAGGGAAGGACGTCTCGGGCGATTACTTCTTTACGGATACTTTTGTGAAGAAAGACGGGCGCTGGCAAGTGGTCGCATCGCATGCCAATCGCGTGAAAGGCATGTAGGGGAAGGTGGCGCGCGTAAAAGGCGTGCGGCGGACCTCACCGCACGCCAGGTCGAATTTCCGCAACTAGCACTCTGATTCGAAATTACGATGGCGTATTCGCGCTGAAAACTATCCAATTTAGGGCGCTTACGCTTCGGGCTCCATGTCAAGATTTCCGACTGTAACAATGTAGCGGGAATATGTCAGCGAATTTGCTTTGCTGGTGCTGGAGGTGGGGGTCGAACCCACATGCACAGTGAAGTGCGCGGGATTTTGAGTCCCGTGCGTCTGCCAGTTCCGCCACTCCAGCACTGATCGAGTAGGACTCCTGCCTATCCTACCATCTGCCGTTCACGCGCCTGAAAAGGGACCGAAGTGCCTTCTTTGAGGCAGCGGCTAGCCCTGAAACAACGCATAAGTTATAGATTTCCTTGAAATGCGGCGTGGCCCGCCGATTGCCTCTATACATGGCAGAACAACAACTCAAGGAGAAATACAATCGATGCGTTTCACGAGACTTCGAAAAGGAATGATTTGGCTGCCGTTGCTCGCAATGAGCTTTACCTCGCTCGCCCCGGCCGCGGTAAGCGCGAACAGCGCCGCTGCCGCGGAGTCCCATCAACTGCTGAAGGAGATCGGATGGCTTAGCGCAGAACTCAAAGCCGATGCGGGCACTCTTGAATCGTACAGGCGTCAGCCGACCCTGAGCTGGCAGACGCATGCCGCCCAGTTGACGCAGGTCAAAGAGCACGTGAATGCGATTGGGGACCGGCTGGAGAGGCTCCAGGCGCTCCGTAACAATGTAGCGCCGTGGCAGCAGCGCGCGATTGACGAAATCGTGCCGGTAGCCGCTACGCTTGCGGCGCACACGGAATCGGCCATTCAACACCTGAATGAGAATCGCAAACTGCTCCACGCGGGTGTTTATGCCGACCACCTGACATCGATGTTCGCGCGATCCGGCGAATTGAAGACATCAGTCAACACTTACCTGGATTATGCGGATACCTCGGACGAGCTCAACCGTTTGCAGCAAAAGCTGGACGGGCTTCAGGAGAGAATCGGTCTCCTCGAATCGTAAGTAGCGATCGTCCGACACGTGAGGAGCCTGGACGCCGATTCCGGGCTCCTCTCTTTTTTTTGGTTGGACCGCCTCTCATGATGGAAACTCAAACCACGACAATGGCGTTTGTACTCGATCAAGCGTTTGAGCCGGCGCTGGCCCAAATCCGCCAAGCGATCCGGCAGGAGCAGCTCTCGATTGCCGGCGAAGTGGATGTCGCGCAGAGAGTAAGGCATACGCTCGAAATCTTTGTCCCACAGTGCCGGGTGCTGCTGGTGGATAGCCCTTTGCTGCTGCTGGAAACCACGGCGATCGATCGAGCTTCCGGGATCTTCATCCCGCTTCACCTGGTCGTGTCGAGCGCCGGCAGTCGGACCCTCGTGCAGATGCTCAATCTGGAGCACATTCGGAACAGCGATCTGCCGATCGGGATTCGCGCCCCCGTGCTGGACTTACAGCGCCAGCTCGCACGCGCATTGGCGAAAGTCGCCCAAAGAGTCCATAGCGCCTGAGACCGCCAAGTATTTACACTATTCACTGGATGGCGCGAAAGAATCTCCCGCGGGCGTTCGCGGTGATTGCCGTAATTGCCGGTATCAGCATCGTTCATTATTTGACGCCGGATTCAAGGCTGCAACTGCATTATCTGATCCAGCGCCTCTTTTATGTTCCGGTTATCTACGCGGGCCTGTATTTCGGATGGCGAGGCGGGCTGGTAGCGGCCGTACTGGCCGGTATTGCATACCTACCCCAAATTCTGGCTACCTGGAAGCTGCACCCCAGTTATTCCGTCAATCAGTATGCCGAAGTGATTTTGTTCTGCGTAGCCGGCGTAGTGGCGGGCCTTTTGGCCGACCGCGAACGCAGGCAGAAGAAGATTCTGCAGGAGACTGCCCAGCAGTTATCGCGAGTTTATGGAGAGCTGCAGGACAACTTCGAGCGCATGAAGCGCGCCGAGCGGCTTTACGCTCTGGGGCAGTTGTCAGCGGGGCTTGCACACGAGATCCGGAATCCACTGGCCAGCATCGAAGGAGCAGCAGCCGTTCTGTTGCGGGAGCCCCCGCCGGAAGACCGCAGAATAGAGTTCCTGCAGATTATTCAGAAAGAATGCCGGCGTTTGAATCGTCTGCTGACGAATTTTCTGAGCTTTGCGAAGCCGCGCGAGCCGGAGTTCGCAACCGTGCAGCTCGAACAGGTGTTCGACTCAGTGATCGCACTCGCGAAACACGCCATTCGCCGCAATGAGATCGTTTTCCGAAAGGAGATTGATGAAGCAGTCGCGGAGCTCGAATGCGATTCCGAGCAGCTTACGCAGATTCTGTTAAACCTGACTATCAACGCAATTCAAGCGATGCCGGAAGGCGGAGAGATCCGGCTGGCTGCCCACCGGCAGGGCGGAAATGCTGTGATTGAGGTGCGGGACCAGGGAATGGGCATCAGCGAAGAGAACCTGGAAAAGATCTTCGACCCGTTCTTCACGACAAAGGAATCGGGAACCGGGCTTGGGCTCCCCGTGGCGCACCAGATCGCGGCGCGCCAGGGAGGCGTCCTCAGCGCCGCAAAGAACCCCGATCAGGGCATGACCTTTTCACTGGAAATTCCCCTTTCGCGAGAACGGATCGCTCTATGAGCAGGCGCGTTCTGGTGGTGGATGACGATGAGAGCCTGCGCAGAGTTACTCAGGTGCAGCTCGAGCAGGCCGGCTTCAAAGCGATTACCGCAGCCGACGGAGAAGAAGCGCTGAGCATCCTTCAGAAGCTGCCGGTGGACCTGGTGATCACGGACTTACGCATGCCGGGCATGACCGGAATGGAGCTGTTGCGGCGCATCCGGGCCGATTACGCGGATGTGCTCGTGATCGTACTGACCGCGTTCGGCACGGTGGAGAGTGCCGTCGAGGCGATGAAGGCCGGCGCTTACGATTACATTACGAAGCCCGTTCATCCCGACGAGCTGGAGCTGATTGCGCGGCGGTCTCTGGAACATTTGAGCTTACTCGAAGAGAACCGCACGCTGCGAAGCAGTTTAGATGCAAAGTACGGGTTCGAGAGCATCATCGGTCGATCCAATTCACTGGTTTTTGTACTTGACATGGCGGCGCGAGCTGCCGAGACCAGCGCGACGGTGCTGATCCACGGAGAAACCGGCACCGGGAAAGAGCTGCTAGCGAAAGCCGTTCATTTCAACAGCGCCCGCCGTGAAAAGCCGTTCGTGACAATCAATTGTGGGGCGATTCCGAAGGATCTGCTGGAATCCGAGCTGTTCGGGCATGTGAAGGGCTCATTCACGGGAGCCGTGGCCCACCGCAAAGGCAAAGTTGAAACGGCGGATGGCGGAACGCTCTTTCTGGATGAGATTGGAGAGATGCCGCTGGAGCTGCAGGTGAAGCTGTTGCGGCTGATCCAGCAGGGCGAAATTGAGAAGGTGGGAGCTCCCAGCGCGAGCACGGTGGATGTCCGGATCATTGCGGCCACCCACCGCGACTTACAAGCCATGATCGACGACGGCGGCTTCCGCGAGGATTTGTACTACCGGCTATCGGTGATTCCGTTGGAGCTGCCGCCGCTACGGGAGCGCCTGGACGATATCCCGGAGCTGGTGCAGCATTTCTTCTCGAAGATGAAGCAGAAGCACGGCCGGAACGATCTGACGCTGCCTATTTCGTTAATGCCGTATTTCAGCAATTACCGTTGGCCGGGTAATATTCGCGAGCTGGAAAACATTATCGAGCGCTTGGTGGTTCTGACACCGGGCAATGAGATCACGGTTGCGTATCTGCCGCCATTTCTACGGCGCGAGTACCCGTCTGTCGACATGCTGAACATTGAGCTACCGCCCCGCGGGATCAGTCTCGAAGCGATTGAGAAGGAGCTGATTCTGCGGGCACTCGAAAAATTTCATTGGAATCAAACGCATGCGGCAAAGTATCTGGATATCAGCCGCAAGGCGCTGATGTACCGCATGGAGAAGCACGGGATTCAGAAATCCGATGGAGCGCAGGAAGAACCCGAGCCCGACACGTGAGCGTTCTATTGAGTTACGAGACGGTCTAACATCCACAACACGCCGAACACGCCGGCGCCGATCATCAGTAACTTGACCGTTATGTTGAGAGTCTCGCGAAACGAATATTGTCTGTTGTCCGGTGACAAGAAGAACTCCTTTCCGATTCGCTATTCGAGATGCAATCGAGAGGCCAGGGGCAATTTCGCGCAAATCGAGCGGTTCGTAGCGGCAAAAGGCCGATGTTCGTTGCCTGAAAACAGGCAACGGCGGCATTTTTCGCGCAGCATCGAGATCCCGAAACTGCGAAAAGCTGTCTAAAATCGACGCCGTCGGATGGCACGTCGAATGCATCGGTTATAGCGTCGGATACCACCCGGCATCAACAACAAGGAAGGAACTGAGAATGAGTAGATCGCTTGAATTCGCTGAACCCATGCAGGATGAGCAGGTCCTGGAGAACCGGCAGGAGAAGAACCTGACCGACGAAGATGTGGCGCTTCGTGCCTACCTGCTATGGCAGGAGAAAGGCTGTCCGGAGGGCTCCGCCGAAGAAGACTGGTATGAGGCAAAGGAGCTGCTCAAGCTCAATTGAGCGGGCGCAGACGGCCCGGTCCGTCTGCGTCCATTCCGAACCGCAACGTGTGGAAGCATTCAACGGGCTTCCACGCGGCTGGGCCGGCGAATTTTTGCTCCAACTGAGCAGCGTAGACCAGGCCGACTTGTTACTGGCGCTCCCGGAGCGGGAACCAAGAATCTGGTTGCGGCTTCTGCTGCCCGACGATACGGCCGACCTGTTTCAGCACGCGCCGGAAGAGGAACGCGACAGGATAGCCGCGCGACAGGATGAAGCGATCGGCTATCTTCGCCATCAAGCAAGCGATGTTGAAAATGTCTATTACGCTTATGTTCTCGATGAAGCCCAGCGCTTGCTCGGCGTTGTAGGTTTTCGCGATTTGTTTGCGGCCTACCGTCCGAAACTGGTCCGCGACGTTATGCGGACCAACTTCGTCTCGGTGTCGGGGAGGGCGCTGAGCGGCCAACCTGCCCCACAGCCCGCATTCCTTGCGTTTTTCATCATCTTCGGCGGAGCTTCCAGAGTATCGGCGAACTGCGTTCACAGTTTGAGATTATGGCAGACACATGCGAAGACGCGATGCTTTGAAGGCGATTGCGGCAGCCCCGACCGTGTTTTCTTCCCGGGTACAAGCGCAGCAACATAAATATGAAGCGAACTGGGCTTCGCTCGACGCCCGACCGATTCCCTCCTGGTACACCGATGCGAAGTTCGGCATTTTCATTCACTGGGGCGTGTATTCGGTGCCGTCCTTTGCACCCGTAAATGTAAAGGATGAAAACCCGTACGCCGAATGGTATTGGAATTCGTTGACCAACGGCATGGATGCGAAAGGCCCGGTTGGGCATGGGGCACTGACGTGGGATTTTCACAAACGCGTGTATGGCGCGAATTTCTCTTACTTCGAGTTTGCACCGATGTTTCGCGCCGAATTCTTCGATCCGGATGCCTGGGCAGATCTGTTTGTACGTTCCGGAGCGCGTTATGTGGCGCTCACTTCCAAACATCATGAAGGCTTTACGCTGTGGAGAAGCGTTCAAGCGAATCATTCGTGGGGGCGGGCCTGGAATAGCGTGGATATCGGCCCGAAGCGCGACCTGGTGCTCGATCTATGCGAGGCGGGTCGGCGCAAGGGGCTGGAAATGGGCATCTACTATTCGCTTTACGAGTGGTACAACCCGCTGTGGTTGTCCAATAAACAGCGGTTTGTCTCGGAGCACTTGTTTCCGCAGTTCAAAGACATTGTGACGCACGTAAAGCCCGCAATTATTTTTTCGGATGGCGAGTGGGAATTGACCAGCGCCGAGTGGCGCTCTCCAGAATTGCTGACGTGGCTCTATAACGAATCGCCGGTAGCGGAGCACGTGGTGGTCGATGACCGCTGGGGAAAAGATACGCGCCACAAACATGGCGGCTATTACACCACCGAATACACATCGGGCATGCAGCAATCGCAACATCCCTGGGAAGAGAGCCGCGGGATGGGCTATTCGTACGGTTACAACCGGATGGAGAGCTTGAAGGACTATCACACGAATCGCGAGCTGTTGATGATGCTGATTGACATCGTGAGCCGCGGAGGCAATTTCCTGCTGGACATCGGTCCCACCGCGGATGGCCGCATCCCGGTGGTTATGCAGGAGCGGTTGACCGAGATGGGCAAATGGCTGCAGCCGAATGAAGAGGCGATTTACGGCACGCACCCGTGGCAGCGCACGCGGCAATGGAGCAAGGGAACCGTGCCGCATATGGAGGACAAGGAATTCCGGGCGGCCTACGACAGCAGCCAGATGGTGGATCAACCGCCGGCCGGATACGCGCGGGTCGAAGCATTTTTCACGGCAAAGGGCGACACGGTCTACGCGATTCTTCCGCGCTGGCCTGGAAAACAGATGCTCCTCGAACAGATGAGCGCGCTGCCGGACGCTCAGATCGTGCTGCTTCCTGAAATCAGGCGTTGAGATGGCGGGCGGAGGGGAACCGGCTGGTTGTGGAATTTCCGGATTCCCTGGGTTCGATGATTGCGCCGGGCGAAGCGTATGTGTTGAAGATGACAGGTGTCGTGAGCGCCTGAATAAAAAGGTGTATTCTAGTCACGCTCGACGGTTCAGCAATGGTTTCGAAGTTATGCTGCAGCAATTTCCGAGAGCTCTGCTGGTTGCCGCCATCGCGGCATCCGGTCACTCTATCCACGCACAACAAACAATCGCTCCGGGGAAAAAGATCCCGGTGCATTTGGAGGTTCCAGCCGGCACTCCCTTGCGGCTCTATCTGACCCACAAGGTCTGGTACCGGCAGGGGGAACCGATCGAGGCAAAGTTTGCTGAACCAGTGTGGGCCTTTGACAGGGTTGTCATTCCGGCGGGAATGGTAGCGGAAGGCAGCATCGTCAGTCTGAATCCGGTTTCGAAACTGGTGCGGACGCGAGCCGTGGTGGGCGGAGACTTTACGCCCTTGAAACAGGCGCTCGCTTCCTTTACGACTGCGCGGCTGCCGGATGGCAGAACGATTGCGCTTCAGACGCAGGAAACGATAGGGCTAGCCGCTATCTTCGTTCCGCCGCGCGCGGGCGAGAAACGGACCGCAAAACGAGGGAAACTCCATGTCGCCGAAAAAATGCTGGAGCGGCAAGGAACGAATCAGCTCAATGTACGCACGCGGGGACTATTCGATCTGGTGCGCGCCCCGAATAAGCGCGAATGGCTGACGAACTTTGCAATGTCGAAGCTGCCGTATCATCCGCAGTGGTACCGCAACGGGACCCGGTTCGATGCGATTCTCGAAAAACCGTTGGATTTTGGGACCGCCAACATCGATGCAAGAGAGCTTCAGACCATAGGCACTGCCCCGCCCCGGACGCGCTCGCGCAGATGCGGCTGTTGACCACAATCAGTTCCGCGGACGCCCACGTGGGCGACAAGCTGGAGGGCGTGCTGGCACAACCGCTTTTTACGGCCGATCACAAACTGATTTTGCCGGAAGGCACGCGCATCGATGGAAAAATTACGCTGGCGCGGCGGGCTCGGATGTTTCATCGCGGAGGCAAGCTGCGGTTTGCTCTGGACTCGATAGAGTTGCCCATCATCCCCACCGCGGCCCCCGGTGTGTTGCCGGTGATTTCTCGCTCTGTCCAGCCAGCGGAAGCACAGCTTGCAGCCGTGGAGGCCAATGCGAAATCTGTGAAAGTAGACCGCGAGGGAACCGCCAAGGCGACGGAGAGCAAGACGCGCTTGTTGCGCCCAGCCATCGCCGGAATTGTGGCCGCGAAATCGATGGACAACGATATGGGGAAGCAGACCGCGTCGGGAGGCGGCAGCGGCAATCCGAACGTGGGCGGACAGGCGCTGGGAGGCTTTTCCGGATTCGGCTTGCTGGGGATGGCGGTCACAGCAGGTCCTCCGCAGATTGCCGGCGTGATGGGATTCTACGGGCTGGGTTGGTCGGTGTACTCGAACCTTGTTGCACGCGGCGCAGAAGTAACATTCGAAAAGAACGCAGCCCTGGCCATCCGTTTCGGAGCTTCCCCGAAATCGCGCGGCGGGCAGAGTCTGCGGGCAAGCAGGACGGCCCCGCCAAAGTGACGTTTCTGCGACGTCTAAACGTGACTTGAAAATGGGAGTCTGGCCACCGCTGACCCTCGCTGGCGCTCAGGGTTCTGTAGCATTACGATGTTTATATATGGTCCGTTGCGGATTGCTACTAATGTTCGCCTGCGGAGCTGGATGCTTTGCACAGACTGTTACTTACAGCAAAGACGTCGCTCCCATTCTGGATCGGAGCTGTGTGAAATGCCATCACCCGAACGACATCGCTCCGATGTCGTTGATGACTTATAAAGAAGTACGTCCGTGGGCAGCGGCGATCCGGGAAGCGGTGGCGCGGCGCGTGATGCCGCCCTGGCATGCCGATCCGCACGTGGGCGAGTTTCTCAACGATCCGCGCCTGTCCGACTCCGATATTACGACCATTGAAGCCTGGGTGAAGCAGGGCGCGCCGGAGGGTAATCCTAAGGATCTGCCGCCCACTCCCGTATTTCACGACGGCTGGCATATCAAACCGGACGTCGTTTTCACGATTCCTGAAACCACCGTTCGCGCCGGGAACCAGGATGATTACGAATATATTTACGTGCCGACGCACTTCACCGAAGATAAATGGATTCACGCCGCCGAGGTGGTCCCAGGCGACCGGCGCGTGGTTCATCATGCGACGGTCAGCGTGGTGAGCGGCGATGCGGTTCCAAAACTGGAGAATGAACATGCCAGCGCGACGCAAGGCGTGGATCAGTATCATTACCGGACCGGAAAAGTTCTGCATTTGCGGCCGGATGCTCCGGTGTTGGACGACGGTTGTTCCGCTCCGGAAGGCGGCGGATTTCCCGGCAAAACTTCCGGGTACCTCAACATTGTGCCTGCGATTTATCTTCCGGGACATGGGGCCGAGACGCGGCCGCCCGGCTACGATTTGAAGATTCCGGCGGGATCCTATTTGCAGTTCCAGGTGCATTACAGTAACCGGCTGGGACAGGATGTGAAGGACCGCACGAGCATTGGACTGGTGTTCGCGCGCGAGCCGGTAAGACGTGAAGTCGCACAGTACGAGATTTGGAATAACTTATTCCTGATTCCACCGAACGACGGAAATCATCGCGTGACTTCATGCTACACGCTGCCGAAGGATGTCCTCGCGGTCGCCTATACGGCGCATATGCATTATCGCGGAAAGAGCATGACCACCACAGCCATTTTTCCGGACGGACACAAACAAGTATTGTTCAATGTTCCTAAGTACGATTTCCGGTGGCAGGAAACATACTTCCTGAGGCATCAGTTTGTGCTTCCCAAAGGGACGAAGCTGGTGACTACCGCGTATTTCGATAACTCGCCCAACAATCCGTTGAACCCCGATCCCTCGAAGACCATCCGCTGGGGAGAACCCAGCAACGAAGAGATGATGGGATTCTGGCTAGCGTTTGCAGATGTCGGCCCGGTTCACGACGAGCGCATAACAGCCTCGCGTTAACCTGAAGATAGCAATGGCGAAAATTGGCGAAGTAATCGGCTCGGCGGCAGCGATTGCCAGAGGTATGGGTGTCACCTTCAAGGAGATGCTGCAGCCGACGATTACCGAAGAATACCCGGATGCTCCTGCGCAACTCCAGGAACGCTTTCGCGGCGCGCACGTGTTGCAGCGCGATGAAAACGGGCTCGAAAAATGTGTCGCCTGTTTTCTGTGCGCCGCGGCTTGCCCTGCCGATTGCATTTATATCGAGGCCGCGGAGAATACTGAGCAGGAACGGTTCAGCGGGGGCGAGCGTTACGCCAAAGTTTACAACATCGATTACAACCGCTGCATTTTCTGCGGCTACTGCGTGGAAGCCTGTCCAACCGATGCCATCACGCACGGCCATGGCTTCGAGCTTGCCAGCTATAACACCTCGACGTTGATTTATCGGAAGGAACAGATGTTAGTGCCGCTGCCAGAGGGCGGACGGCCGCCTTCGCAGGACAACCCGGTCCCGGCGGGCGCTGTTTCCAAACCGTAAATTTCCAGGCAGACAACAAGATCCTCTGCCCCAAGGACCAAGGCGAAGCCGCAATCCAAGTGCCGCCAGGAATGGCGGCGGGCAGCCCGAAAAGGCTGGCCCCACATCAAATCTAGGTCTTGGTGCCGCCCGTATCCGCGGCCCAATCGTCAGGCGGCACGTCACCAACATTGGTCAAACCGAGGGCGCGGTTTGTGGGTTCGAGCACTTCCATCCCATCGTCCTCTCGAAGCTCGTTTTCGAGATCCGCCCGGTCCGTGGAGGGATGGCGGATGGAAGTGGTGGCTCCAAGGCTGGTCGGATCGACCGTCGGCATAGCGTGGCCAGAGCCGAGTTCATCAGGACGGGCCTCGTTATCGCCCGTGTCTTCGCGGTCACCCCGCTTCAACGGTTTTGTATCCACATCTTCTGGACAGACTCCCCCTTTGTTTGGTTTCCTGAAAGGGTTCCATGATTTCCGTTTCCAAACTCGCATTTTTCCTGACTATGGCTGCAACCGCGGCTGCTGCGACCGTGCCCGCCGGCACGCAATTGCAGGTCCGCCTGACCACGGAAGCCAGCAGCGAGAAGCCGTCCGGGCAGCCCGTATCCGCCGTGCTGATTGCGCCGGTCTACCTGAACAATTCCGTGGCTATCGCTGCGGGGACTCAGCTTACCGGCAATACAGCCGACGCTGTCCCCGAGAGGCCTGCGACCGATCAAGCTGCCGAGCAGCCCGCCACCCTACGCATTCAATTCACGCGAATCGCGGATCGGGCCGGCCATGCGCAACCTTTGTTTTGTGCGCTCAAGTCCGTTGATAACGCACGCGAGTCGGTGAATGACTCCGGCCTGATTACCGGGATTACGCCGTCTCAAACGTTCGAAGCCCGGCTCGATCAGGGAATTAACAAACTCGCAAACAAGTATCAGTCCTTCGGGCAGATCTTATCTGGTGTGAAGAGTGCATTTCTCAAACAGGTGGACGCTTCGATCGATTACAAGCCGGGCACTGAGCTCGAACTGGAGCTGACAAAGCCCTTGGATTGGACTGTTCCTGCGCCGGCTAACCCAGTAGCGGAGATCACGCCGGCAGACGCGCTCAACAAGCTGGTAGCCGCCGAACCGTTTCGCACGGTGGCAGAGAACCCTCCGAGGCCCTCCGATATCGTCAACCTGATGTTTATCGGGAGTGCCGATCAGATCAAATCGGCATTTGAACAGGCAGGCTGGTCGACGGCTGCCGCTCTGAATCAATCGGCGAAAATGGAAACCGCGCGAGCCATTATCGAAGACCGCGGATACCAAGAGGCGCCCATGTCAATTTTATTTTTGGACAACAAGCCACCGGATTTCACCTTCCAGAAGGCGAACGATACGTTCGAAATGCGGCACCATGTCCGCATCTGGCGACGGCCGCAGGATTTTCAAGGTAAGCCCGTATGGCTCGCGGCCGCGACCCACGACATCAAGTTCACACTTTCGCCGGTGAGCAAGAACTTCACGCATGGTATTGATCCTAATATTGATAAGGAACGTTCGAAAGTTGTGAACGACCTTCTGTTCACGCAGAAAGTCCACGGGCTCGCGCTAGCGGAACGAACCGGAATCCCCCAGGATGCGACCAATGCCACGGGAGACAAGCTCGTGACGGATGGCAAGATCGCAGTGCTGGAGTTTTGAGTTAGCATGCAGACGATTGAAGAGAAGCAGAGTCTGGCGACTCTGCTGAAGAGCGACCATCGATATAAGTATCTGGACACGTTCATTACGCTGTTTGTGGTCGTCCTGCTCGTCTCGAATATCATTGCCGCCAAGTTCTTCGCCGTCGGCTGGCTGCGTGTGAGCGTTGCCGACGTGCTGTTCCCGGTCACATACATCTTTGGTGACATTTTTACGGAAGTCTATGGCTACAGCGCGTCGCGGCGGGCCATTTGGTATGGGTTTTTCGCTTCGTTTCTGCTGGTGCTGTTGAGCTTCATCGCGGTCGAAATTCCACCGGCGCCGGAGTACAAGGACCAGGCGGCGTTCGCTACAATCTTTCGTCCGGTTGGAAGAATCGTGGCCGCGAGTCTGCTCGCCTATTGGTGCGGAGAATTCGCGAATTCGTTTACGCTGGCCAAGCTGAAGCTTCTGACCAAAGGCAAATATTTGTGGACGCGCACCATCGGATCCACGGTGGTCGGGCAGGCGGTCGACACCACGGTTGTGATGTTCGGCGCTTTCTACGGCATGCGGCCGGTCGGAGTGATTTTCAAGCTGATCGTGGCTGGATATCTGATCAAGGTGATCTATGAGACGCTGATGACACCCGCGACCTATGTGGTTGTGAATCTGCTAAAACGCGCCGAAGGCGTCGATTACTTCGATTACGGAACAAACTTCAACCCGTTTGCGACGGCGGAGACGGTGAGTGAGAGCGCAGGAAAGCCCACCGCTCCCTCCGGCCGCGGCTCCGTTGTTGATTATTAAGCGGGCTTATTCGTTTGCAGGTCGTGTTCTGCGGCAATTGGCAATCGCCGCGCAAGATGCCATCCTGCCCCACAGGGCAGCGAAGCCGCAGCCCAACTATTAGGCAGGACATACGACTACCTGTCCTGCGGAGCGAGTTCGCCCAAAATGGTTGGCAGCAATTCAGCAACTGTCGGATGAATGTGCATAGCGCGCTGCATGACGGTATATGGCGCGCGTGCGTACATCAGGTCAAGAATCGTATGGATGACTTCGTCGCCGCCCGTACCCAGGATGGCCGCGCCCAGGATCTGTTTCGTTTCGGCATCGACCGTGACCTTCATGAACCCTTGCGTTTCGCCCTTCTCAACGGCACGGCCGATGCGGCTCATCGGGCGATTGGCAGAGAGCGCGGGTCGGCCGGTTTTGCGGATCTCGGTATCGGTCATACCGGCGCGTCCGAGCGGCGGATCGATGTAGAGCGCGTAGGCCGTGATCCGATCACTCACTTTGCGCGAGTCGTTGTCCAGCAAGTTCGCAGCCACGATTTCGAAGTCGTTGTAGGAGGTGTGCGTGAAAGCGCCCTTGCCATTGCAATCTCCTAGGGCCCAGATACCGGGGACATTGGTGCGAAGCTGATCATCGACTGTGATGTAGCCGTGGGAATCAAGGGTGACACCAGCGTTTTCAAGGCCGAGGTCATCGGTATTGGGGCGCCGGCCGGTTGCGACCAACACGTGCGAGCCTTGGATTTCGGGGGCTCCGCTGGCGCACTCGACACCTGCAGTGATTATGCCGGCCGTGTTTCCTTTCGCCAGACGAATGCACTTCGCATCAAGGCGCACGTCGATGTTTTCGCCACGCAGAATTTCGAATATAGCGGCGGAGATGTCTTCGTCTTCGCGACCGATCAGGCGAGCCCGCATCTCGAGAATGGTGACCTGACTCCCGAAACGACGGAACATTTGGCCGAACTCGAGGCCGACGTAGCTTCCGCCAACCACAATCAGGTGTTCGGGTAGCGTCTCCAGGTTCATTAAAGAGCTGTTGTTGAGGTAGGGGACGTCGTGGAGACCAGCGATGTCGGGCGTGGCCGCGCGTCCGCCCACGTTGACGAAGATTCGGGCGGCGGTGAGGCGCTCAGCGCCCACGCTCACTACCGTAGATGATTCGAAGCGTGCCTGACCTTGATAGACAGTGCAGTTGGCCATGCCCCTGAGCCAGCGTTCGACCCCTTCGCGAGATTTGGCGGAGATGGCGGCTTTGCGGGCCTGGACTTTGTTGAACTCGACGGTGACTGCACCGCAGACCACGCCATACTCGGCGGCGCGCCGCGCCATGTGGGCGGCGTAGGCGCTGGCGACCATGGCTTTGGTCGGGATACAGCCCGTGTTGACGCAGGTGCCGCCGAAGCGCGCACGCTCGACTACTGCGACTCTCATTCCAGCGCTGGCGAGACGGCCAGCGAGCCCGGGGCCGGCCTGGCCGGTACCGATGATGATTGCGTCGAATTTTGTTGTCATGAAGTGTTCCGTAGGTTAAAGCCTACTTCACGTCCTGAAAGGCACCGGATCGCCCCCCATCGCCCGCAAGACGGATGTTGTCGATGGATTGCAGCCGTAATCTGACGTTCGCGATTTGTTTATCATGGCAGAGCTTGCAACAATGCAGGCGATTATAAAGGCTCCGCCGTGCTCCGGCATTCTGGGAAAGGTATACGATCGCGGGGTTCTGTAGGTAATTCCAGATGAAAATTGCATTATTAACGTTCGCTGTTGTGCTATCTAGTTTCGGTCAACCGAAGACTGTGTTTGTGATCACCGATGCCGAGGGGGTGGCGGGCGTATGCCGGCAGGAGCAGACCGATCCGAAGAACGTCGAGATGCGGCAACTGCTCACAGGCGAGATTAACAGCGCGGTGGCCGGCTTTTTCGAGGGCGGCGCCACGGATGTATACGTATGGGATGGGCACGACGGCAGCGAAACTCTTTCGGCGCTGACGATCGATTCGAGGGCACACCTGGTGATGGGAACACTGCCCGCGACGATGCTTCTGGACCGGCATTATTCCGCCGTCGCCTTTGTGGGGCAACACGCACGGGCCAACACCATGGGCGGCGTGATGGCCCACAGTTACAGTTCTCTCGGCATTCAGAACCTCCTGATGAACGGCGAGCCAGTCGGCGAGATTGAGACGAGAACCGCTCTCGCGGGCTGGTTTGGCACGCCGGTTATTTTTCTCAGCGGCGATCGCGCGGCAGCGGAGCAACTGAAGAAAATCGATCCCGATGCCGAAACAGCGGTGGTGAAGGAGGGGATTGATAATTACGCCTGCATATCGCTTTCGGCAGAAGCCGCCCGGCGCCTCATTCACGAGCGCGCGGCGGCCGCGATGTCTAAGATCGGCAAAATTCAACCGTATCGCGTGAAAGGTCCAGTTGTCCTCAAAATCGAATACACCAGCCGTCACGCACTTACGCCGGATGCTGCTTTACAGCCAGGAGCGGAAATCGTGAATGCCCGGACTATCCGATTTCACGGCAAAGATTTCCTCGAGGCTTGGGAACGGGCGCGGCCGTAGGGCCTGATTGCGAAGTTCGGCTGGAAGAACGTGGTGGCGTTTTTCGGGCAGGAGTTACCTCTAGTACTTATCAAGTATTTCGAGCGGTTCCCTTCGGGGCAGAAGGAGCGTACGATAGATGCGCCTCAACTCACGATCAAAAGGAGTTCAGAACGCCCATGTCACTCTCTGTGTGTGGTACCAGTGCCCTAGCGGTATTTTGTATCGGGCTAAACGCGGCGGCTGCAATGTTGTGCGTGCATCCCGGTGCGAAAAACGCGTGCTTTAGTTCCATTCAAGCGGCGGTCGATGCCGCTGCACCCGGCGACACCGTAAAGGTCGGGCCGGGAATATATCGCGAATCAGTAACGATTTCCAAATCGCTGAGCCTGATTGCGGATGGGTCGGTTATCATCGATGCCACTAGCCTGGCGAATGGTATTCGCGTCGATGGTAGTGGCGCAAGCCTGACTGGTGTTGCCGTGAAAGGATTCACGGTGAAGAACGCCAATTTCGAGGGCATCCTTGTCCTGAACGCGACGGATATCACGCTCGCCTATAACAGTGTCAGGCACAATGATTTGAGCCTGAATATCAACGATGCGACGTGTCCCGGGCTCCCAACTTGGGAGACGGCCGAGGGTGAGGATTGTGGAGAGGGCATCCACCTGGTAGGGGTGGTCAGCTCTATCGTGGCTCATAACTTTGTCGAGGGGAATTCCGGCGGCATCCTGCTCAGCGATGAAACCGCTTCGACGCACGACAATCTGATTACTGAGAACACGGTCAAGGACAATCCTTTTGATTGCGGCATCACCTTGGCGGGACATCCACAAGCCGTCACATTCGGGACTCCGCTGGGCGTGTTCAATAACGTGGTTGATGGGAATCGCGCCATTCACAACGGATACCAGGTGCCCGGGGCGGGAGCCGGGGTCGGAATTTTTGCATTTATTCCGGGCGCCAATATGAGCGGAAACGTTGTTTCAAACAACGTGCTGCTTAACAACGGGATACCAGGCATGACAATTCATTTGCACGTGCCGGGCATGAATTTTGACAATACCAAGATCGTTCACAACTTCATCCGTGGGAATGGCGCCGACAGCGATCCGGACGCGATCACGCCCGGCACGGCCGGCATAAATATCGGAGGCCACTCTGTTGTGAACGGTCTGATTATCGCCAAGAACAAAATTCGGAACGAGCAAACCGACATTGTCATTAATTTACCGTCGTCCGTGTCACTTCACCTGAACGACCTACTTGGCAATGGCTTTGGCGTCCAGAACCTGGGAACGGGCGCGGTGGATGCCACCGCTAACTGGTGGGGGTGTGATGACGGCCCGGGGAACCAAGGCTGCTCGAATGTTGGTTCTGGAATTCTTTACAATCCGTGGTTGACGGCGCCCGTTAACGGCGACGAGCATCATGGCGACAACGATGACGAAGACAGTGATCGCTGATCTGCCTCAAAGAATGCCCGGTTGATCTCAGAAACGAGATAGATTCGCCAACTGTGGAGTCCTCAACAGAGCAGCCGGGTCGAAAGACCGCACCGTGATCTGAAAGCCGCGGCAGCACGCTGGAAGCAACGCGCCGCGCGCTCAACCGACATCCGCCGGCGGGCGAAGCAACTTCACAGGGATGTTCAGTGTGCGGCCGTTGCGGTTGATCGTCAGGACGATGGTATCTCCGACGCGTTTTCGAGCAATGGCCTTCACCAGGGCATCTTCGCTCGTGACCGGCTGGCCGTCGATGGCGGTGATCAAATCGCCGCCGATCCCCAGCTCCACATTGCCGATGGCCACAATCTCGCGCGCGCCGCGGATACCTGCCGCGTACTCGGAAGACCCACGAATCACACGCTGGACAAGCAGACCGCCACGGCGCGGCAGCCCCAGAGCTTCCGCGAGATCGCCGGCCACATATTCGGTTGTGATTCCAACCTTCGGACGCTCGGTCACGCGGCCGGCTTGGAAATCTGTGAGCAGGGCCTTTGCACGATTAATTGGCAGAGCGAAGCCGATACCGATGTTGGTCTGGCCCAGAATGGCGGTGTTGATCCCAATCACCACGCCGTCGGAATCGAGCAGCGGACCGCCGCTGTTGCCGCCGTTGATCGCAGCATCGGTTTGGATCATGCCTTCCAATTGCTGATCGCTTTCGCTATTGATTTTTCTGCCAATCGAACTCACCACGCCTACTGTCAGCGTTCCTTCCAAACCAAACGGGTTGCCAATGGCCAGCACTTTCTGGCCGACTTGGAGATGGTCGGAATCGCCGAGCTTCAAAAACGGAGCCTTCTTTTTCGGATTGATTTTGATCAGGGCGAGATCGTCCGAGCGGTCAGTATCGAGCGCGCGCGCATAGTATTGGCTCTGATCCGAAAGCGTAACCTGGATACGGCTGCTGCCCGAAATCACGTGGTAATTGGTCAGGATGAAGCCGTCTTCGTTGATCAAGAAACCGGAACCGAGACTCTGAGTAGCCACCGGTTGATAGAAGAAATCGCGGCGCACGGTTGTGCTCGTGATGTAGACGGTCGCGAGGCGCGCGAATTTATAGATATCGATGTTGTTTTGCTCCTCCGGCGTGAGCCCCGCGCCGTGTACGGCGGTGGGTTCGGACCACTTCATTCCTGCGCGGAACAGAGGGGCCGTGACTTCGCGAACACTCCACTGGGTGCGCGAAGTAAACCAAACGAATGCAACTACGAATGCGAATGCGAACAACAGGATTCGAAGTTTCATCTTTCGGCGGCTGCGGCTAACTCCTTCAGCTCTTTGAACACGGAACGTACCTGGCGAAGCGTTGCCTGCTTCGGTCCGCTGGTGTCGATTACATAGTCGGCGTGGCGTTTTTTTTCTTCAAGTGGCATCTGACGGGCTAAACGCGCGAGCACTTCCTGCCGGCTGAGATGATCTCGCCCCATCCCTCGGGCGATCTGCGTCTCCACATCGCAGGCCGTCAGAATCAGCCGGTCGAAGTTCTTGTACCTTCCTGTTTCTATCAGGATAGCGGCTTCGATGATCGCAATGCCCCGCGGGTGCTGCACCTCCCAGGCATCCATCGTTTCCTGCTCCAACTGGAATACGGCGGGATGCACAAAGCTGTTCAATTGTTGAAGCAGCTCGGGAGAACCAAAGACCTTCTGAGCGAGCCTTTTCCGGTCGATGGTAGCGTCCGGCAAAAGAATCCCGGTTCCGAAAGCGTCTATGGTGGGCTGGTAAGCGGGTCCGCCCGGCAGCAGGACAGAGTGTCCAAGCCGGTCGGCATAAATGACCAGACAACCCAACCGCTCCAGTTCTCCCGCAACAAAGCTCTTGCCCGTAGCGTAGCCACCGGTCAGGCCAACTTTAAGCATCGCTACATACGCCGCCCAAGTGCCTTTCTGCCAAACGAACCGTATTAGTCATGAGCATGGCGATCGTCAAAGGACCGACGCCGCCCGGCACCGGAGTGTAGGCGGAAGCGAGTTCCTGCATAGCGAGCGGTTCGACGTCACCGACCAGCGTACTGCCGTTCTTGCGAAATGCCGCCAAGCGCGTCGGATCATGTCCGAACAACCGGTTCACTTCTGATTCGTCCGTAAGGCGGTTCATCCCGACATCGATCACCACCGCACCCGGCTTGATGAACTCGCGTGTAATAGCAGCCGCCTTTCCCATTGCAGCGACCAGGATGTCCGCCCCCCGGCACTCTTCGGCCAGATCGCGGGTTTTGGAGTGGCAAATGGTCACTGTTGCATTCTCGTGTAACAACATCAGAGCCATGGGCTTGCCGACGATATCGCTGCGGCCCACCACAACCGCGCGCTGGCTTGCGATCGGAATCTGGCAGCGCTTCAATAACTCGATAATGCCGGCGGGTGTGCAGGCGCGAGGAGCCGGGCGGTTTGCCACCAGATTGCCGACATTCAACGGATGGAACCCATCGGCATCCTTGTCGGGATCGACGGCAAGCAGGATCTGCTGGGTGTCGATGTGCTTGGGAAGCGGCGTCTGCACCAGAATTCCATCGATTTCCGGATCTTTATTGAAGTTTTCAATTAGCCCTAGTAGCTCAGCCGTGCCGATGCTTGCGCCCGGCGTCAGGTCAACGCTCCGGATGCCTAGCTCGTGACAGGTCTTGATTTTATTCCGGACGTAAATCTGCGAAGCCGGATTGTCGCCCACCAGGATGACACCCAGCGCCGGCGGACGGCTCCGGCTGGAGAGCGTCTGGATGACAGGGCGCAGATCGTCCTGAATCTGCTGGCTGACTTTCTTTCCATCGAGAATCACTCCGGGCATTGCAATCGTGAGCATAGCAAGGGGGGAAAGGGACATCCTGATAGAGTGGCGTAGCAACGTACTAGGAGGCATCCGTGTCAGTTCTCGGACACAGACCGGCACTATGCGCCCTGCTTTTCTTTTGCGGTCTCTTACTGGCCCGCAGTGTTGCTGCGCAGATTCCGCTGGCGCAACAGACCACGGTGCCCGGAGCGACGTATGTGCGCTCGGGCTCCTCCGCCTGGCGATTATTTGCTGGCAGCGCACGTGGGCCTTGCGAGAAGGTAATGCAAAGCGTCGCTACCGGTTCTGAGCGGTCAATAGAGCGAGGGTTGAGGCGGAAACTTTCGAATGGCCACGCTTCTGAACTTCCCATCGGAGCCTTTGCGAAGCGCAAACCGCTGCAGAATATCGTTCCGCAATATCGCGTAGCCGCCGCGTGTCTTTAAATAAAGGGAATTGCCACGGCGCTCGATGCCGGAGATCACGAATTCCAGCTTGTAATGTCGAATCTCATGCGTTGTCCTGCTCCAGCGGATGAGGCCGCCTGGAACGGCACTGATGTCCTCCACAAAGCTGTCGAGTCCCAGCCAGACGCTATCCGGTTCCACCAGAATGGCGCTCGTCTCATACGGAGCAACTTCAGGCGGCGAGAAGAGATGGTATCGACGCGTATCTGTGTCAAAATAACCAAACGCGCCCACGCCGGTCATCCCCTCGCCATCATAGAACTGTTTCCCAAACCAAAGCCTCGAACCCTCCACCTGATGCGGGCCAATCCACTCCAGACGCTCGTAGTCTTTGGCGCTTATCTGCATATTCTTGAGTTCGCCCGGCCGTAATCTCGCGTACGTTGCGAAGCTGCTTTGGGGCAGCGGGTACTTTTTCACTCGGCCTTTCACAACCTCGATAACGCCAGAAGCCTCTCGTCCAAAACTGGTGCTCGTATATTCCAGTCGGAACGCGCCGTTCGGCCCGAACCTGATCGTATCGGCCGGCCGATTCGGGGCTCCGTCGAAGGAGAGCGCGGTTAACAAAAAAGCCGCAAACGTTTTCCTCACAAGTATGTCCTATGCGATCAAATCGTGACACAGCCTCCAATAAAACGCAGTCAAGGGCGCTTAACCCATTCGTAACCAAATTGTCATGCAGTCTCGGTTACTCTGTTGGTGAGCCACTCCGGTTAACGATATGCGGAAAATAGCTCTCATTGAAGACGACGCGGATCTCTTCGCCCTGGTCCAGTACAACTTGGAAAAAGAAGGTTTCGCGGTCGTGGGTTCTCAAACGGGACGAGGCGCGCTAGAACTCTGCCGGCGCGAGCGGCCGGATCTGGTTCTGCTCGATATTATGCTGCCCGATTTCGACGGTCTGGAGATCTGCAAGGGCATCCGCCAGACTCCGGAACTGGCCCACGTTCCAGTCATCTTTCTAACGGCGCGCGCTTCCGAAACAGACCGCATCGTCGGTCTCGAGCTGGGAGCAAACGACTACATCGTCAAGCCGTTCTTTGTCCGGGAATTGATTGCGCGCATCAAAATCCAATTCCGTGGCCAGACGAATGCAAACCGGGTGTTGAAAGTCCGCGCTCTCGAACTGGACCGCACCAGTTGTGAGGCCCGGCTGGACGGAGCGCCGCTCACGTTAACCGCCACCGAGTTTCGCCTTTTAGAATTCCTGATGAGCCGGCCCGGTGTGGTTTTCAGCCGCGAACAGCTCTTGGATGCGGTCTGGGGACATGATCGCGCCGTTACCGACCGTACTGTGGATGTCTATATTCTGCGGCTTCGCCAGAAGATTGAAGCCGATCCCGCGAATCCCCTTTATATTCGTTCGGTCCGCGGTTTCGGCTACAGCTTCAACAATGCCGCTGCTCCACCGGCCGGCGAATCTGAGCCAAAGCTCGCTTCTGCCGGATAGATAGTAAGTTACCGCAACACGTGTTTAGCGGCGCTGAGATGGCGGAGTGCCACTGTTTCGGCAAACACCAACGCCATGAGCGCAATCCAGAACAACACTGGCAAATTGGCCTTGACCCAGGAGCGTGAGTGGCGCATAAGCTACCTATATAGACGAGACCTCGAACCGCCGGGCGGGTAAAAAACTGTTAAGCCCTCCGCTCTGCGTTCTCGCGCTGCGCGGGATGCTCTACTAGAAAGAGCCATCCCATGAAATCTGCACTCTCTGTACTGTTTTGTGCCGCGTTGCCGGTTTCACTGAACGCCCAAACCCCCAGCATGCGCGGGTTCCTCGTGAAAGACATTCCCAACGAACAGCGGCTGGAGCAACAGGCGCAAGCCGTGCCTGACCCCGTCCGTCTGTTGCAGTACATGCAGTATATGGCGAGCGAACCGCATCAAGCCGGCTCGCCACGTTCGAAAGCCGTCGCGGAATACATCTGGGGCATGTTGAAGGATTGGGGGCTCGACGCGCACATCGAGGAATTCGAAGCCCTCATGCCGTATCCAACATTGCGCCAGGTCGAAGTGGTCGGCCCCAAGCCATTCACTGCCACATTGAAGGAGCCGGCCGTTCCCGCCGATCCTGACAGCGGCGACGCCAACCAGCTCCCCACTTACAACGCCTACGCCGCTTCGGGCGATGTCACCGGCGAAGTCGTTTACGCGAACTTCGGAGTGCCTGAAGATTACGATTGGCTTGCCAGGCAGGGCATCAGCGTCAAAGACAAAATCGTCATCACGCGTTATGGGAAGAGCTGGCGCGGCATTAAGGCCAAAGTCGCGGCGGAGCACGGAGCAATCGCCTGTCTTATTTACTCCGATCCGCATGAGGACGGTTACTTCGAAGGAGATGTCTATACCAAGGGCCCGATGCGTCCGTCGGAGGGCGTGCAACGCGGCAGCGTGATGGATATGCCGCTCTACCCCGGCGATCCACTCTCTCCCGGTTGGGCTTCGGAGAAAGGCTCCCGCCGTTTGCCCATCTCGGAAGCCAAGTCCTTGATGAAGATTCCCGTGCTTCCGCTTTCCTACGCAGACGCCCAGCCGATTCTGGAACAGTTGACCGGACCGCTAGTCCCGCGTGACTGGCGCGGCAGTCTGCCGATCACCTATCACGCCGGCCCCGGTGCAACGCGCGTGCATATGAAGACCGATTACGATTGGACCAGCAAGCCGCTATATGACGTGATCGCAACCATCCCCGGCGCCGAGCAACCGAATGAATGGGTGATCGCCGGCAATCATCATGATGCCTGGGTAAACGGGGCCGACGATCCGGTCTCGGGCACCATTGCTCTCATCGAAACGGCTCGTTCTCTCGCGCAATTGCAGAAGCAGGGATGGCACCCCAAGCGCTCCATCAAACTTGCGTTCTGGGATGGCGAAGAGTTTGGTCTGCTCGGCTCCACCGAATGGGCCGAAAAGCATCAGGACGAGTTGAAGCAGAAAGCGATTGCTTACTTCAATTCCGACAGTACCGCCAAAGGCTGGATTCACGTGAGCGGATCGCATACGCTGGAAGACTTCGCCACCGAGGTCGCTAGCTCGGTTGAACAGCCGGGCACGAACACCAATCTGGTGGATGCGTCGCTCCATCGGCCGCCGAGCGAGGACCAGGACGAAGAGGCGCCCCCCAAGCGCAGCTCTACGTTCACCATCGGAGCGCTAGGTGCCGGTTCCGATTACGTAGCGTTCCTGGATTATCTGGGCGTCGCGAGCATGAACGAGGGATTTGGCGGCCAGACCAAGAGCGGAATCTATCACTCGATTTACGATTCCATTTACTGGTACACGCATTTCTCCGATACGACCTTTGTCGATGGCCGCGCGCTCGCCCAGTACACGGCCACCGCGCTGCTCCGTCTCGCCGGCGCGGACATCCTTCCCTTTGAGTTCGGCCATTTCGCCAATACCGTGAACGGCTACCTCGACGATATTCAAAAGGAAGCGCAGAAGAGCAACCAGAAACTTGACTTCAGCGTGTTGCGCAAACAGCTCCAACTTCTCAAGACCGATGGCGAAAAGTACGATGCGGCGCTTCAGGCCGTTGTGATGAAGAATACCGTCGATGCAACCGAAGCTGATAGAGTCAACCGGCTGCTCATGCGCACTGAGCGCGTCCTGACACGTCCGGAAGGTCTGCCGAACCGTTCCTGGTACAAGCACCAAATCTACGCGCCAGGGTTTTACACTGGTTACGGCGTGAAAACACTGCCCGGTATCCGCGAAGCAGTGGACGCCAAAGACTGGGCCCTCGCGCAAAAAGAGACTCAGGTCGTCAATCAATGCCTTACCAATATGAATCAGGTCGTCGAGGAAGCTCTGTCCGGACTATCCGGCCTGTAGGAACATAAGGGAACTGTTGAGAGAACCAACGATATCGTTTTTCGTCCGAACTCCGTGAAACCGAGCCATCGCGGGCGCGGCCCGCATACACCGGTGGCCGGGAAACCGGAAGCGTTAGTGAGCCTTAAGCGACCTTGATCGTTCTGCTTGCCGCCGGCCTCCCCTTCACACACACGGGAAATCGCGTGGCACTTGAGGAACCGTCCGCGGCTGATAGGGAGGCGGTTTGGGAACCGGCGGCACGATCAACGGCTCGGGCGGATCGTATGGCCGGTGAAACTGGATCGGCGGCGGCGGGTAATCGTCTTGTTCTGGTAGCGGCGGCAAATCGAGGGGCTGCTCGGGCGCATTGTCCGGTTTCGCGAAATCATTCTTAAGATCCCGGATCGCGTCGTCGTCTAAATCGTAATAGTCGCGCAGCCTCTGATCTGGCGGGAGTTGGCCTTTGTCCGCAATCTCCTTTTGCAGCTCATCCATTTTTTCCTGGGCCCGCTCCATCTCCACGCCAATCTGACCCGCCATAATGGCGCCGTGAGCCGCTATCGCCAATGCTGTTCCGCCCACGCCGGAGACCGCATCGCCCAAGTTCAGGAAATCTGCCGCGACACTTCCCACCGCAAGGCCCAGACCAGCCAGCCCGCGCGCGGTATGGCCGCGGAAGATGTCCTGCACTCCGTGATACGCGTCTTCTGCATCGAACGCCCATCCGGCAACCGGAATGAACGTTGCGGCGCGATGGGCCGCCGCTTTGGCCGACTTGTTTAATAGCAGCTTGGCGATGATTTTGGGCAAGCGCTTCTCGGCGAACAACGCCCCGTGTTCCGCTACCGCTTTCCCAACTCGTTTTTCGACGAGGCGAGCTTCCCGTTCCGTGATCTTTTCAGCCGCTTCTTTCTCCCAGCGGGCCGCGCGTTCATCGAGTTCTTTCAGAATTCGCTTCATGTTCGGGTCCGTGTAGCGGGCCCGCCGTATGCTTCTCAGATCGTTGTGATTGATCCACTTGATTCCGGCCCCGCTCAGCTTTTTGCTGATTTTCAGGGAATTTCCGGATGCGTTCGAGATGGCTAGGCGAACGCCCTTCGGCCAGCCCTTTCCTTCCTTGACTGCCTTCAGCGCGCGCCGTAACTGCTGGAGAATTTCGCCGGAGTGCGGCATCTCTCGGCCGGCACTACTCTTGCTGACCCGCTCGATCAGCTCCTCCATGTTCTGCTCCAGGTTCCTTTCGATTGCGGAGGCGGAGTTTACCGAACCAAGCTTCTTGTACGCTTTGTTGTCGTAAATGATCAGGTCTTTTGTTTCCGGGTTGAACGCGACGCCATCGAAGCCGTGGCTCGTGATGCCGTGCCCTCCTGCGCCGCTTGGCCCTTCGACAATGAAGTACCCGCGTTCGCCGAAATAAAATCCCATTGATTGCTCGCCGGAATATCCTTTCAGATGCCGGACGTCGCCCTTCACCCACGAATTAGTCTCGGGGTCATATACATAAGCTTTGGGTTTCGGTTTTCCCATGGCCATTCCCTCCAGGTTGGCTTTCGCGGGACGGGAGCAAATTCGAAGCCAATACCAGCCAGCCGGCAAAATCAAAGAGTTATCAATTGTTGTTGCTCGACATACTGTCGGCATACTATCTGTTGAGATAACGCAGCGCAAACGGTTAGTGTCGTTTGAAGAATTTCACGAATCTCTGCGGGCGGCGAGCTCAGCGGCCAGGCGGGCAGACAGACGCGCACGGTAGTAACACCATCCTGATCGGAGGAGTGTTTCGGATAAAGTTGAATTTTCTTGTCAGTGTTCCAGCATCTCCGTCAGAACACGGCCCGACGATCCGCTCGGAATTTGAATGTCCAGCATCGATGCTAAGGTTGGTGCAATATCGTTCGGGTGGATCGTGCCATCGTACCGGCCGGGTTTGACGCCGGGACCCATGAAGAGAACCGGTACATGCCGGTCATAGGCATACGGCGAAAAATGGGACGTTCCGGAGTGTCCGGGAATGTACCCGGGTTCCAGGACAACAGCAATGTCGCCGCTGCGCTTCGGGTTAAAGCCATTCATTTCGGCGCGCGCAATGAAATCGCCGGGCACGCCATTCTCGAGTTGGTCCCGCGTGTAGACACGGGCGACATGCAGCCGCGGATTGAGGAGCAAGGCGTTCCGCGCCGCCGAATAAACTTCCGCTTCGGGAATTTTTTTGTTCTGGATGACTGTGTGATTCAGGTAGACATTGGTTTCGCCGCCGCCCGGAATCGTCCAGTCCGCGTATCCGAACTTCTCGCTCAGCGCGCGATCGACAACCTTTTCAACGCTCTCCGTTACGTATCCGCCCGGCATTTTTTCGGCCTTGTCCATGCTCGGAATCGTGGCCACTCCGTGATCCGCCGATAGCACAATCAATACATTCTTCAGACCCACTTTGGAATCCAGAAACTGAAAGAGCTTCCCCAGGAGCTGGTCGGTCCGGATTGCCATGTCTTTTACTTCGGGCGCATCCGGCCCGACTGCGTGCCCAACATAATCGTTCGATGAAAAGGAAACGGTGAGCAGGTCCGTCGGCCCGCGCTGCCCAAGCTGTTCTCCCGTGACCGCGGCCTCGGCAAACTGCTCGATCAGCTCGTTGCCCCACGGCCCGGCCGCGAGCTTCGCATACGGCATCCTGCTGCCGGCAGGCGCGTGAAAGCTCCATTTCGGAAAGCCCTCCCACGGCCGATTTACGTATTGAGCGGGAAGCTTCCGGGCGTTGAATGCATCCGCCCACGCCGGCAGTTCGTTCATGTAGAACGAGCTTGTGATGAAATTGCCGGTCACGTCATCCAGCCAGAATGCTCCGGCCGCGCGATGTCCCGACGGAAGAATGGCCGCCCGTGGCTTGATGGAAACCCCGATCACCTTCGAATCGGGATGCGCGTTCCGCAACTCATCGCCCACCGTGCTGACCAGCAGCCGTTTGGGCGAAGCCGGATCCGCATCGGTGCATTTGGGCCCCTCCTGCTCTTGTGCCCCGCCGACGGTCTTTACATCCCAATCGCATACGCTTGTCACGACTTTTCCGGATTCGCGATCGTACCAGGCATTCCCGACAATCCCGCTCACCGCCGGCATTGCGCCCGACATGAAAATGCTGTGCCCGACTGCGGTGATTGTGGGGACTTGTGCGTAGAACGCGTTTGTGAAGTCTGCCCCTTGCGTCATCAACTGATGCAGCCCGCCATGATAATCGCCGCCGAAACGCGTCAGATAGTCATAGCGGAACTGATCGATCACGATCCCGACCACCAATTTCGGCTTCGGAACCTCCGCCCCGCCGCACAGCGCAATCCCAAGCAACAGCCCCAGGCACAAGCGAAATCCAGACATCCGGCACTCAGGTTACCAAAAGATAAGACTGGGTCGTGTGTATGGGCCTATTGACTCGTCGACAGATTTCTCTTACACTGTTGGACAAATGGCTGCTTCCGATTCCCTAGGCCAGTTCGAGCAATTGGTTCTGACCGCAATTCTCGCTCTGCGCGAAGAGGCCTATGGCGTCACGATCCACTCCAAAGTTCAGGAACTCGCTGGACCGAAGGCGGTTTCGTTAGGCGCTGTGTATGTCACGCTGGACCGGTTGGAGGACAAGGGCCTCATCGCATCCTGGTTGTCCGATCCGACTCCGGAACGCGGTGGCCGCGCCAAGCGTTACTACCGTCTCGAGGCTCTCGGCGAGCGCGCATTGCAGGAGTCGGCGGCGACCGCAAAGCGAATCTGGGATGTCATTACGGAAGTGTGGGGCAAGCAGTGGGCAAGGCAATGGGGTAAGCGATGGCGCAAGGAGGCGGGCTGATGTCTTCGCGGCCGCCGAGAATCGCCGAAGTAACGGTCGCGCTTCTCCTCCCTCCCGCCTGCCGCGAGGAAGTACTTGGCGATCTGCAGGAGCGCTGCAAATCCCCCATGCAGTACGTTGCGGACGCACTGTCGACGGTCCCGTTCGTAGTCATCAGCAGAATCCGCCGCACAGCAGACCCGCAGGTATTGCTGATACAAGCCTCCGTGCTGTATCTGTCATTTATAGCGGCAGCCTGGCTCAGAGATCCAACACTCCTGGGGCAACGCAGAGGACTCCTCCGTCTTGCGATTCCGGTCGTGATGGCCATTGCTGGTTTAATCCTGGATGACGCGTACGCGAAGCCAGGTCCACGGCCGGCGATCACCCCCGCGCGGGGGCCTTTGCTCGGCCTACTGGTCGCGCTTGTATCGCAGGAAGCGTTATGGATGAAGAAGCCTGATTGGGCTCTCCCCCACTGGGTCGCCATTTACGGATGCGTTATCGGTTTACTACTGTCTTCCGGCATCCGGATGTTGTTCCCGCCGATCAGTTCACAATTACTTGGCATCAAAGTGCCCGTCGCTTGGCTGCAACAGGCAGGAGCTTCGAGCGAAAGCTTGAGCCGGCTGAATCGAATATTGAAGCCTGTGGCCGGAGTGGTGGCTCTTGCTGCCGCCGTCGCATGGGCGGCAGAGAACTCCATATCACCGAGGCACCTGGTTTTGATACTCTTGGCAGTTCTGCTGATTGCGGGCGAGGTATCGAGACGGGTGTGAATTGGATCTATAATGGTCACAAGAGTGACCACATGCGAGTTAGCACCGTACGGGAGTTCCGCGACAAGGCAACCGGGCTGTTGAAGTCCAAAGAGCCGGTCTTGATCACCCGGCGAGGGCGAATGGCGGGCGTATTTTTTCCATCACCGGATGGCACGCTTCCGGTCGATTTAAAGCGCGAACTCTTTGAAAAGCTAAGCGCCGAAATTGCCCGGCAAATCAAGAAGAGCGGGACGTCAGAGCAGGAAATTCTCTCCGATTTCGAGTCTTGGCGGAAGACTCGCCGTGAGACTCGCCGCCGACGCTAACGTCCTGCTCTCAGCATTAATCGGCGGGCAAGCTGCGCGCGTCCTTCGCGATTCAGCAATCGAAGAAGTTTTCACTACAGAAGTTACGCTCTCTGAGGTCCAGGAATACGCGGGGCAATTGGCTCGAAAGCGCCGGCTAGCCGTGGACATGGTCCTTCTTGCCGCGGCCGCTCTCCCTATCACGACACTCCCGCGGGCTACGTATGTGAGTTCGATCCCCGAGGCACGGAGACGTATTAGCCGTCGGGATCCCGACGACGTCGACCTCCTCGCCCTCGCCATTCACCTCAAAATTCCGGTTTGGTCCAACGACAACGATTTCGAAAATACTGGTGTGGTTTGGTACACGACGGCTTCTTTGCTTGCCATTTTGGCATCGAAGTGAGCACCATTTGCGGCTGCTAAAATTCTTAGCCTCAATGCGCCGCGCCCGCGCCATGCTTCGGTCCGAGCGACGCCAATTGCTCCAGACTCTTCTCCGGCAGCGAAATCGCCACATGCAGATCGTCACCGGACGTGGTCAGCGTCATCTTGTCCAGCGCTGCAGCGAAAATGCCCGCGCGCGGATCGCTCTGCCTCTGCACCTGCACGGTGCTGGCCAACAATCGAATCACATCTGCCAGGGCAGTTGCGTCCTGGGGCGAACGCGCGACCGCATCCAAACTTAGCTCCACGGTATCGCCGAACCGTACGCCGCCGCTCGATTCCTGCACACCCTCCAGCGCTCGCGCCTGTGGCATCGGATGGTTGTTCTCCGCTGTCAGGTGCTTCGCGAATCGCAGACCCGGGATGATCGAAACGAACCAGGCATCGTGATTTGGGCCCACTTCCCCGATCAATTGCGCCATGCCCGGATCGAGCGTCGTCGGCGTCGCCAGATTTCCGATGATTTGATGTAGAGTCGCAAGGTCCCCCATAACCGCAACACCCACCTCCGGGAACGCAAACCCGCTCTGCTCGCGCCCATGCGACGGATTCACCACCACATCGACGCCTCGATAGCTCTGCACCGTAGCGTCTTTCGCCTTTGCAGCGGCTTCGAGCCGCGACGGGTCGAAGTTGCCCCGCGCCAGAATGGCAAACCGCGACGGCGCGCCGGGACCGCCCGCCCCGAGGCTCGCAAACAGAATATATTGCAAATCGCGGCGCGGATCGAACCCCGTTTGCTGCATGAACTCTTCGAAATCAGGATTGTTTGCGTGGGAGGTGCTGTTGTTCAAGATGTACTGGCCAAAGCTCGAGTTCCGCGCGCTTTCGACATCGATGCTGCTGATCACCTTGGCCCCCGGCGGGACTAACGAAAGCAAGCCGTTATCGACCGAAGCGAAGCAGGAAAACGAGAACCCGAGAAACAAGGCTGAGGCAGGGAGGACGTGGCGCATAAATGCTCCTGACAACTGACATACGGAAACGGTCCCGCAGGAGTTCCGCTATTCGGCTCGCGTGAGGTCGGACCATTTGTTCTGGCGTGCACGCCGGGCCCCGTATGCCAGAAAGACGCTGATTGCCCCGAATACGAGGCACACGGGAATTGCCAGCCCCGCCCGGATTCGTTCGAGCCCGGTAAATAGCCGGCAGAACCCGAAGCCTAGCAAAATAATCGCCATCACGCCCGCTATCAGCCGTGTACTGCAAAGCGCCTCCGCCAGGAACAGCAGAGCGGCGAGGCCAATCAGCGCTAAGCCGGTTGCTGTAGGGGAGTTTCGCCAAAGAAAGTAGGCGCCGGTAATCAGAGCTAGTGACCCCAACACACCGGGATACACTTTGCCCGGCCAGACAAACTCACAGTAAATCGCGAGGACGCCGAGAATCGCTAGTACAAACGCCGCGCTGGGACCGAGCCATAAGGCCGGCATAGCCAAGTCTTACGGCGCATCCGGCCAGGCGGTCGCCAGGTCTTCCTCGCCGGCCGGGATCGCTTCGGCGGGGCGCAGTGGCACCTCGAACCAGAACGTCGCGCCCGGGCCCGGATTGTTGTTGAACATCCCGATGTGCCCGCCCATGATCTCGACAAGCTGCTTACTGATGGTTAGTCCCAGCCCGGTTCCGCCGTAACGCCGCCGCGTGGTGCCGTCAGCCTGAAAGAACGCTTCGAAAATCCGCTCGCGCACCGTTTCCTGCACGCCGATTCCGGAATCGATGACCCGGCAGGAAAGCATGGAATCGTCCTTCAACCGAAGTTCCACGCGAACCCCGCCGGCTTCCGTAAATTTAATCGCATTCGCGATCAAATTCGTGAGAATTTGCCGGAACCGGACGCTGTCGCCATAGACTAAAGAAGGCAAGGTCGGATCGATATCACACGTAAGCGCCAATGATTTCGAGCTGGCCCGGATCCCGAGCAGCTTCACCACCGCCCGGAGACTCTCTCGCACATCGAACGGCTCGTCTTCCAGCGCTACGCGCCCTGCCTCAATCTGCGAAAGATCCAGCAGGTCGTTGATGATGGTTAGCAGGTCGTTCGCGCACTGGCTCACAGCGTCAGCATATTCGCGCTGATCGGGCGTCAGTTCGGTATTCTTCAGCAGATTGATCATCCCCATGATCCCGTTCATGGGTGTCCGCAGTTCATGCGACGTATTAGCCAAAAATTGTTCCTTGATCTGCGTCGCTTCTCTCGCCAGATGAAGAGCCGTGCTCAGCTCCTCGTTCTTGATCTGCAGTTCACGTGAGGATTCGAGCAGGCGTTGCTGCGCGAGCTTACGCTCCGTGATATCCCGTCCGATTCCTTGAATCGCGAAGGGATGGCCTCGCCGGTGGACGATTCTCGTGCTGACTTCCAGAAACCGGTGCGTTCCGAACTTCGACAGGATCGGCAGCTCGTAATGTTGCGTGGCGCTGCCGCCCAGATGCGCCCGGATATTGTCCTGTGTTTGATCGCGGGCTTCCGGGGCGACCAACTCCTCAAAGCGCTTTCCCTGCAGCTCCGCCCGCGAGTAGCCCGTCAGATGTTCCGCGGCGCGGTTTACCGCAATGATCTTTCCTTTCAGATCATGCAGGAAGATCACGTCGTTTGCGTTCTCAAACAGTTCCCGATAGCGTTCTTCGCTCGCTCGCAGAGCCTCTTCGGCGCTATGCCGTGCGGTCTCGTCCTGGATCATCGCAATCCGGGCATCCAAGCCGCGCGCAGCGAACGTGAACAGCACGATCCCCACCACCAGTTCCCGCCTATCGGCGCCGCGGTGTACAAACGGGCCCATGGTGTTCGCCGGTTTGCGCAGCTCGGCCAGAAACGATGGATCGGTTCGAAGCGACTCCACCCCGAACAGATCCACTAGATTCAGAGAACAAAGCCGCTCGCGGTCATAGCCATACAGCCGCAGCACGCTTTCGTTGGCCTCCAGAATGTCTAGCGACTCGGCCGAATAGAAAATGGCGGGAATGGGATTGTCAAAAAACACCCGCTCGTAGGCGTGCAGCCGCTCTTCGAGCGACCGAACCGCCGTTTCCAGCCTTTCAATGCGAGTCGATTCGGTCACCAATCCCTCTCATCGTCAACTGTAGCAATGAATTCTCGCGCTATAAATATGCTAGTACCGGTTAAGTCCTCCCGGATTTTTCTGAAATTGGATATTCACAGGGTGACAAATTGGCCATCGGGTGTGGCTGTCCATCGCTCGACAGGCGCCAGCTTGCAAATCCGGGAGACCGGGCAGCGCGTAGCGGCCAAGCCCGGCCTATGGGGTCGCAAACCGGGCGGCGAGCCAAGGCGCAGTTTTAAGGCGCTCAGTGACGGCTGAAGATGTGAACGGTGCTTACTTGACTCCGTTTTCAGGGTTCCAGACGCCTTGCGCTTTGCGAACGACGATCATTTCTCCGGTGTGATAGGCGTTGTGCGCGGCAATATTCGAGATTTCCGGAGCGATCTTTTGCAGCGTCTGAACGTCGGCCTGTGTGACGAACTGTTCCAGGCTCGTTAGCACAGCATCAAGATCGGTGGTAGTCGCCGTCCAGGACTTAGCATCGAAGGCATTGAATGTCTCATCATTATTGCCGCTAAACCGCGGGACTTTCTCTCCTTTCAGTTGCGCCAGAACGCGCCGGTTCCAGAAGAGAAGATGGTTGGCAAGTTGGCCGACAGAATGATTGCCCTTGCCATCGGTCCAGGAGGCCTGCTGAGGCGTGAGGCCGGCAACGGCTACGCTCACAGGGACAAACCATTCTTTTTGGTTGTGGGTAGTCTTGAGCTCGTGAAGTAGGGTGCTGCGAAGATCGGCGGGCGCCTGAGCAGCAGCGAGAGAGGCGGCAAGCGCGCAGACTCCAAACAGTGCTTTCAACATCTCACCTTTGTACTAAAAGCTGGAGTCTGACGGCTGGTCTGCCGATATCGCCCGAAGTTTACGGCCGAGCGGGTACACTCAGATGCCAAATCAGACGCGGATTTCGTGCAAATTGGGGGCGCGCTTACTCTTCCGGGTCCGCGCCACCGGTGCATGCGGCTGCACGCCGGATGGCTCGCTGTCAAGGATTTCGAACGACAGGATTGGAGAACGTGAATTCGCAGATAACCGGCGGGTTCTGGTCGAAGTCACTAAAGCGCACCCAGGTTGGCTTCACGACAAAATAAACGATTTCGGGCCAACTCACTCGCGCGGGGCCATCCGGCCAGGGTTTGAAATAGATCTCTTGATGCCGTTCCAACTCGGGCGATGCGAGTTCTTCCGCCAAGCCCTCGAATTGAACCGTTTGCTCGCTCTCCCAACCGATTACGAAGGAGCAAGCGCTTGGCGATCAAATTGGGGTACTTCCGAGAAGTTTTGACTGTGTCGAAAACAATCTCGATTTCGGGCGTGGCCGCGATGCCGACCAGTGCGGATTGCAGCGAGCCATGGCGAGAGATGGTACCGAGCACGCCAAGTCTAGACCGACTCAGGAACGCATAGAGATCCGTTTTGGTCATTGGCAGACCAGGATAATCAAAAAGCCGGAGCTGCTGCACCGGGTTTCCCACAAAGCCCGCAGGCTGATATAAGCTGAAGACATCCTGTTATGAACAAGTACGAATTACGCGCCGAACAGGAGCGCAGAGCGGCCATGCGGTCGTCCATGATGATGGGGACGGCGGGAATTGCGCTGGTCGTGGTAGTCCTTCTGATCGTCGGATTGAGCAGTTCCGCCCCATCCGGTTTTTTCTCGAAAGCGGCAATCGGCGTGGCGATTCTGCTGCTGATCTTACGGCAGGTGACCCGCCGCCTGAAGCGGCGCGGCGGCACCCCTCGGGCGGCGCAACCGGACCCCCGATCCACCTTGAAACTCGATTAGGGACCGCCTCCACCTGTTACCATCGTTGCGTTGCTATGAAGGGTATCGTTTTGGCCGGCGGAACTGGCAGCCGGCTATTTCCGCTGACAAAGATCACCAACAAACACCTACTTCCGGTCTTCGACAAGCCGATGATCTATTACCCGATTCAAACGCTCGTCGATGCCGGGATTCGGGATCTGCTCGTAGTCACCGGTGGCCGGAACTCGGGAGACTTTTTGCGGCTCCTGGCCAATGGCAAAGAATTCGGACTGAAGCACATCAATTACGCGTACCAGGAAGGCGAAGGCGGGATTGCGGAAGCGCTGGCTTTGGCCGAACACTTCGCCGGCGGCGATAAGATTTGCGTCATTCTGGGCGACAACATCATTGAAGGGTCCATCGCGAAGGCCGTCCAAGACTTCGAGCGGCAGGAGCGCGGCGCCAAGATTCTGCTGAAGGAAGTAGACGACGCGGAGCGGTTTGGAGTCGCCGAAATCCGGGGAAACCGGGTGGTCGGGATTGAAGAAAAACCCAGGAAGCCCAAATCGCACTACGCCGTCACGGGCATTTATATGTACGACCAAACAGTGTTCGACAAAACGCGCACGCTAAAGCCCTCGGCACGCGGCGAACTGGAGATCACGGACGTGAACAATGCCTATATCCGCGAGGGCGCCCTGACGTTTAATTACCTGGAAGGCTGGTGGACCGATGCGGGCACCTTTGAATCGCTCTGGCGAGCAGCCAATCTGGTCCACGATTTGCGCAAGGAAAGAAGCGAATCCAGGAGCTTGGTAGGAGCAGAAGAAGAATGAGCACCGGTCTAGGAGTGCTGCAAACCGGTGTCGAGATTGAGATTCCAGCCGCGGAACCCGGCATCGGGCACGTCATTTTATCGCCGGGAAGCGACCGCCTCATTGCGGATATCGAAGTAAATCCGTTTCCGGTGTGGCCGGACGATCGGGGCTATTTCTTGGAAGTGGCCCGTTTGGGGCAGGGGCTGGTCTCCGATTTTCCCGCCGCATCGACACAAGTCTCCGCAGCTCTGAACTATCCCGGAATCATCAAGGCGTTTCATTATCACAGGTTTCAGACCGATTACTGGGTTCCCACGGCAGGCCTTCTGCAAGTCGCTTTGGTGGATTTACGCCGCGGCTCGAAAACCTACGGCCTGAAGAACACACTTTATGTGGGGGCGCTGCGGCCCTGGCAGATTCGCATTCCGCCCGGCGTAGCGCACGGATATAAGGTCATTGGAGAACAACCATCAGTGCTGGTGTATGTGACAAACCGGCTGTACGATCCCAAAGACGAGGGCCGCATTCCGTATAACGATCCTGGAATCGCGTACGACTGGGAGCTGCAACACAAATGAAACTACTGGTTACTGGTGGAGCAGGATTCATTGGCTCCTGCTTCGTTCGCATGGCGCTGCGGGAGCGCTGGGCCGAGCACGTCGTCAATCTCGACAAGCTAACGTATGCCGGGAATCCGGAGAATTTAGAACCGGTCGCGAGTCATCCGGGATACCGGTTTGTCCAGGCGGATATATGCGACAGCGCGGTGATCGATGATCTATTTCGCACCGAAGCGCCCGATGCCGTGATACACTTTGCCGCCGAATCGCATGTAGACCGAAGTATTCACTCCCCTGCCCCGGTGATCAAGACCAATTTCGAAGGAACCTTTACGCTGCTCGAAGCGGCACGGCGAAATAAAATTGCCCGCTTCGTGCACGTATCCACGGACGAAGTCTATGGCAGTATCGATCCGCCGCATGAGGCTGACGAGAACTACCCCTTGCGCGCGAGCAGTCCCTATTCGGCATCGAAGGCCGGCTCCGATCTTTTGGCGCTGTCCTATTACACGACATACAAACTGAATGTTTCGGTGACGCGCGCTTCGAACAATTACGGCCCGTATCAGTTTCCGGAGAAACTGATCCCGCTGATGATTTCAAACGCGCTCGAAGATAAGCCGCTTCCGGTGTATGGAGACGGCCAGCAGATTCGCGACTGGCTGTACGTCGAGGACCATTGCCGCGCCATTTTCTCCGTGCTCGAAAAAGGCGAGCCCGGCGAGATCTACAACATCGGCGGCAATTGCTCGCTGCCGAACCTCGAAGTGGTGCGGCGCATTCTGAAGGCGACCAACAAGCCCGAATCGCTGATTACGCGCGTCGCGGATCGCCCTGGACATGACCGCCGCTATGCTTTGACCAATGCGAAGTTGACGAGGCAAACCGGCTGGGAGCCGCGCATGAACTTCGATGAAGGTTTGCGGCTCACCATCGGCTGGTATCGCGCAAACTCCGAATGGGTCCGACACGTCAAGACGGGCGAATACCGGAATTTCTACGAGCTGAATTACGCAAATCGCAGCGAATAAACAGCTTGGACTGGCTATAATTTACAAAAGAGCATTCTTCCTCTGTGGACCGGTCTCGACATATCTACTCGGCTCTTGACGAGTTGAGGCAGATCCAAACGGAAGCGCGGCGCTCGAATTCGGTCGAAGAATTAAAAGAATACTTTCAACGAATTCAGGTCATCCGGCGCACTCACATCGACGATTTCGAGACGCAACTGGCGGTCGCAGATGCGCAGGAAGAGGTTGTTGAACGCGCGCACGCGCTATCCGGCAGGGCCCGCCGGGCGGAAGCGCTTCTCCGGGAACAGCCGAAACCCGAAGCAGCCGAAATACCGGCCGACGTCCCGCGGATCGACACCAAAAACTGGCAGCGGGTGATCTATCTCGCGCTGTTTTTTACGGTTCTCATTTGCGCGGCGTTCTTTTATCTGATTCAGACGGCGCGGCGCATCAATTTCGAACCCGCTACGCCGGCAGCGACACAACAGCCTGCCGCGCCAGCCGAGAAGTCTACGACGACGAAAACGGTATCCGCTACGGCGGCCGCGGCCCTCGGCAAGCCGACCGTGCGACTCTACACCGATCTAATTCCGGGAACCGTCTCGGTGGACGGCGCAGCGCCGCAGGACTTGAAAGACGGCGAGTTGATTCTGGACAATTTGCAGCCCGGGCGCCATTCGATGCAGGTGACCGGACGGAACGGAAGCGCGGGATTCAGCTTTGACGTGGATGAGAAAACGGCGCCTCGCATTCTGGGCGTGCCTGCTGCTTCGAACGCCATGACAGTCCTGGTATCGGAACAAGACGGCAAAGGACGGCTGGTGACCAATGCCGACAACTCGGAAGTCGCGCTCGACGGGAAGACCGCGGGCAATGCAGGCTCGGACGGTTTGCTGCTTGAAAATCTCGGCACCGCCGATCACGAATTACAGGTCACGCAGGGAAAAGATCGGCAGCGCTTCGTTCTCACTTACACACCAGCTCCGGTTCTCACCGTGTATGTGAAATCCGATCCGAACGCCGGAACTGTTGTTGTGGTCACGGGTGTGGACGGCGCTGACGTTTTCATCAATAACTTGCCGTACCGGCGCAAAACGGATCGCGGTCAAGTCCGAATTCCTTTGAAGGTCGGGCACTATACGATTCGCGTACACAAAGCAGGATTTCTGGATCCACCCCCCGAAACCGTGGACGTGAAAAAAGCGGAAGAGACCGCCCTGCAATTTCGGCTGGAACCCATACCGGAAACCGCGACGTTACAGGTCAAGAACGCGCTGCCGGGCACGATGGTGTACGTCGATAAAGATCTTGGCGCGGTGATCGGCGCAGATGGAGCGGCCAACATTTCGACAGTGAAACCCGGAGACCACACGATCGAGTTGCGGCGCGATCAGGCGTTACCCAAGAAGTTCCAGCGAAATTTCCAGACCGGTCAGGTGGTGGTACTCTCAGGACCGGACGCGACTCTGGAGAAAACAATTACCGAGAGCCAGGCCGTGCCGCCTCCGCAGCCCGCGCCGGCTACGCAGCCCGCTGCGCTGGACAACCAGGGAATGGAGATGGAAGGCGAGCAGGTTCGCAAAGGTGGCGGATTTGTTCCCTATCATGTCCCCAAAGTCGCCGGCCACTATTCGTTTCAGGCGCAAGGGCGCATTGGCGGTTTTCTCAAGCACAGCAAATTGCAGTGGTACGCGGGATATCTGGATCCGGAGAACTACGTCTTATTCACAGTGGATGGGAAACATGCAACCATCCGGCGAATTCACGACGGCAAAGCAGAACAGGTGAGCAAAATACCGTTCGATATCGACTCGAACCAGTGGGTGCAAGTCTATCTCTCGGTTGAACCGGATTCCATTAAGGCGCAGATCAAAACGCCCGAGAGCCCGTGGCACGATTTGGGAAGCGTGACCAGTGAGAGTGGACAAAAGTTCACGGAAGGTAAGGTAGGATTTTACATCCCAGGCAATGACGAGATCGCGGTATCTAACTTCCGCTTTTCGAGTCATTAGTTTGGGTGTGGGGAGGAGCCGTCCGTGGACGAACGCGCATTTTATCGCGAATCGCAGGCAGTCAAGAGCGCCAATTTGAACTGCTCATTCTGCAAGCGGCAGAACGCATACGATCTGCGCTGGCTCGTGCGGCGGAAGATCGATCGCCTGCCGCGCCAGGCCGACGAACGCGACCGGGCAAAGTTCGCGAAAGCCGCGAGTTACATGGTCTTATTGGACGACAAAGTAAAGTGTAAGGCCTGCGGGAAGAGCTTCGATATTTCGGGCATTAAGACCACCGCGTTTCTAACCGACTGACCGATTACGGCTATACCTGATTAATTTAGGTTCAGCATTACGGCCGCCGCGTAACCGGCTGAAGAAGCAGTACATCTATCCACCTGGGAGGCACCACATTATGGTGCAAGCACTTGGGAAATGGGGGGCGCGCGCTGCACTTGCGTCCGCCTTTTGGCTGGGTTTCACAGCGAGCAGTAACGCGCAAGACGATCCACCCTCGCGCGTAGCGCGCTTGAACTACATCAACGGAAACGTGTCGATGCAGCCGGCGGGAGTGGACGACTGGGCGCCGGCTATCGTGAACCGGCCCTTTACGACAGACGATTATCTGTACACGGACCAGGGATCCAGGGCCGAGTTGCACATGGATATCGCCGTGTTGCGCATGGGGCCGATGACGAGCTTCGGCTTCCTCAATTTAAACGATCAGGCCGTGCAGATCAAGCTCGCCGAGGGCGATATGTATTTCCGGCTGCACAATTTCGGTCCGGATCAGACATTCGAAGTGGATACTCCGAACGCGGCCGTAACGCTGCTGCGCGATGGAGTGTACCGGTTCCGCGTAGCGCCGGACGGCAGCATGAGCTTCGTCGTGGTGCGGCAGGGCCAGGCGGAAATCACGGGCGGCGGCCAAGCCTTCACGCTCGATCCCGGCAATAGCGCCACGCTGACGGGATCCGATCCGCTGTCGTTCTCTATCGATACCGCTCCAGAGCCGGACGAATTTGATAACTGGTGCACGCAGCGCGACCAGCATGAAGCCCAACGTGCCGCCGCGCGTTATTTGCCGCCGACCGTGATTGGTTACGAAGATCTGGACGACTACGGCGACTGGCAGGAAATGCCCGACTACGGTCCTGTGTGGTACCCGCGTTCGGTTGCGGTGGGCTGGGCTCCTTACCACTACGGACATTGGGCTTGGATCGATCCGTGGGGATGGACCTGGGTGGACGATCTGCCTTGGGGATTTGCGCCGTTTCATTATGGCCGGTGGGTTTACATTCACAATCGCTGGGGATGGTGTCCGGGCCCGATCGCCGTTGTGGAGCGCCGCCAGCCGGTGCTGCGGCCCTATTATGCACCGGCGCTGGTGGCGTGGTTCGGAGGGGCGCATTGGGGCGCTTCGGTCTCGGTTGGAGGCCCAAGCGTCGGCTGGGTGCCGCTTGGATTCGGCGAAGTGTTCACCCCCTCGTACGTGTGCAGCCGTAGGTACTTCACGAACGTGAACGTCTATAACACGCGCATTGTGCAGACGGTCAACATCACGAACGTATACAACACCGTGTACGTGAACCGCGCCGTGTATCACCGCGAATTTGTCAACGTTCGGGCTCCGAATGCCGTGGTCGCGATGCCGCAGAATGCGTTTGCCACTGGCCGCCCCGTGCGAGAGGCGGGCATTGTGGTCAGGCAAGTGGATGTGACGCGAGTACGTACAGAAGCGGTGGTGATTGCTCCTCCGGTCGCGCCAACCCGTAGAGCGTTCCTGCCGGATGCAGGCCGGCCTGCTCCGCGTCCGGTCACGCAAGTCATTCAGCGTCCCGTCATCGCCAGGAGGGAACCGCCACCCCGCCCGGCCCCGGTTGCCGCGCGCGAAAGTTTCTTGCAACAACACGCCGGACAGCCGTTTAACTACCATGAGATGCACCAGACAATTGCTCCGCAGGCGAAACCCGCCGCGGTGATTGTGCGGCCTGCGTCGGCCGCCCGTCCGGTCGCGGTCCACCCCGGCGAGCACGTGGGAAACGCGCCGGCCGTGATGCGGCGGCCGGAGCAACCAGTGGAAAGACCGGTGCCCGTAAATCGCGGCGCTCCGCCGAACGTGCGTCCGCAGCCGCTTCCGAATGGAGGCTCCACTCCGGTCGCACGACCCAACACGCCAGCGGCGCGGCCCAACTTACCAGAACGACCCCAACCGCAGCCGCGAGTGGAACCCGGACCGCAGCCGTACGAGCGGCGGCAGAGTGTTCCGCAAGAGCACCGCGAACAGCCGCATATCGTACCTCCGCAGCAGCAGCCCGCAGCGCCACCGCAGGTGCATGAACGGCCGCCGGTAGTCCAACCGGAACATCGCGAGCAGCCGCACCCGGCGCAAATGCAGCCGCGCGAGCAGCCGCATATCGCACCTCCGCAGCAGCAGCACGAGGAGCATCGCGGTAATCCAGAGCACAAAGACGATCACAAGGACCATTCGCATTAGTGTTCGGATCGCTATACGTGGCGGTTTAGTACAACGCGCACAACTTCTCGGTTACGCAGACGTGAGATGCAGCAGCCGCACCGCATTTTCAAAATAGATCTTGCGCAATATGGAGTCGGAAAGCGCTAACCCGTAAATCTTCCATCGCCCTTGCGGAGGAACCGCCGCCGGCGCGTAGTCGAAGTACTCATCGTCGGTCTCGAGAAAGCGGTAGTAAATCTCATACAACGTGTCGCCGAAAAGCTGCTGCGGAACGTTGAAGCCCTTCGGGCTTGCATCGGTGCCGAACACGATCCGATCCTGGTAGCGGTCGAAAAATTTCTGGGCAGTTCGAGGCTGACGCCCCAATTCCCCGATGCGCGCTGCAATATCGACACTCATGTTCGGATGACTGTCCATGCATTCGGAGACATACGCCAAGTCCTCTGCATCAGCCACGTGAAGACAAACGAACTGAGTTCGCGGATGCCGCCGCATCACGTTCCGGCGCGCCTCCTGTAGCTCGCGATTGCTTGGGAAATCTTTTCCATAGAACGACCAGTCCGGATGGGCGTGCAACTCTTCCCAGCGCTCATTGAAACGGTCGATAGGCCGGAAGAATGCTTCCGGATCGGAAGTGTGGATGCAGACTGGCATATGGAGCGCGCCAGCGGCTTCCCACATAGAATCGAAACGTGGATCGTCCACCCGAACCAGCTTGCCCTGGGTGATGTGCTCTCGGAGATAGAGTCCGAGCGTCTTTAGCACCTTCAGGCCTTTCGCTCCGGCCTTGTGGGCAGCCTCAATCTGATCTGCCTGGAACTGTGGATAACCGGAATCGGCCGCGTGGCTGTAGGCAGGCTCAGTGAACACAAGAAAACGTCCGGGATGCGCCTCCTGGAAGGTTGCAATCGCCTGCTTGAGCGCGTCGCCGTATCCGCCTGTAAGATCCACTAAGGTCCGAATGTTTTTCGGGTCCATCACCGCTAGACATTCTTCTGGCGTGGCATGAAATTTCAACCCGCCTTTGCCGGTTAAGCCATAGGCGGTTGTGAGGTGCGTGTGCATGTCGATGACCGGGTAACGCGAGCGCGGCACGTTCGTTTCCGGCAGATGCAACATGCTCTGCGGTTGAAATTCTTCGAGCGGAAGTCCATCGGATGGCTTCTGTCCTTCAGTCGTTCTCTGCTGTTTCGCCTCAATTTCCGTTTGTGCTGCCAACGTTGCGGCGGAAGCGATAATCCATTCGCGGCGGTTCATAGGGAGATGCGGATGATCGTATCAACGCTGGAGCATTAACTATCGCGAGCCAACCGCCGCTGCAGATATTGCACGACGCGGTTCATTGCCAGGCGAGCAGCGCCTGCCAAACCACCCCACTGGAAAAATCCGTGAACCATCTGCTCGAAGTGCTCATGCTCCACATCAACTCCGGCCTCTTTCAGGCGCGAAACATAAGCTGCGCCTTCGTCGGCCAGAATGTCGAACTCGGCGGTGATCACCAGAGCCGGCGGTAAGCCGCCAAGATCGGCCGACCGCAGCGGCGACACGTATGGGTTGCTGCGGTCGGCGCCCTGCGGCAGATATTGTTGCCATGCGGAAACGCAGTCAACCAGCGTGAACGGTGGAATAAAAGCATTCTCGACCAGCGATTCGCAACCGAGCGTGGCATCCAGCATCGGGTAGATCAGCACTTGGGCTGCCAATGGAGAGGCGCTTCGATCACGCGCCATCAGCGCAAGCACTGCGGCCAGGTTTCCACCTGCGCTATCGCCCACCACCGCGATGCGAGAGGCATCCCCACCAAGCGAATCGCCGTTCGCCGCCAGCCACTGCAAAACGGAGAAACAGTCCTCCGGGGCAGCCGGGAAGCAATGCTCGGGAGCAAGCCTGTACTCGACAGCGATCCCGATTGCGGGAACGTGATTGGCGAGCTGCCGGCACACCGGATCGTGCGTATCGAGATCGCCTGAGAGGAATCCGCCGCCGTGCAGAAACAACACGATCGGTAGCCGGCCGCTTCCGAGCATTGGGTGATAAATACGTATAGGTATTTCCCCGGCGGGACCTGATATCGTTCGGTTCGCCACTTCAGTTACAGGCTCCGGAGCACCGGACCGAAAAACCGCCTGACGATAGGCCCGCCGCTTCTCTTCCGCCGTGTACGGCCCGAGTCCGCCGCGCGGATCCATTTCCTGGATCAGCGGAATCAGTTCCGGGTTCGAGATGTCAGTTGCTGGGTTTCGCACATTGCTCATATGTTCTCGTTGATATTGCCCTCACGATTTCATCAATCGCGCGATTAGAACCGCGGGATGAATCCCAGCCACCTGGCTGAAATCGTGAATTTGGTGGCGGCAAGACACTCCGGTTGCGACCAGGATATTGTCCGATTTCATTGACTGGATGGCCGGAAGTAAGCGCCGGTTGGCGATCGCGTGAGATACGTCGAAATGCCGCCGGTGATATCCGAAAGAACCCGCCATTCCGCAGCAGCCTGCATCGAGGTCCAGTACACTTGCCGATGGAATTCGCGAAAGCAGGGTCTTTGCATAGGGAAGCAGCCCCATCGCCTTCTGATGACAATGTCCGTGCAACAGGATTCTGACGGGCGCGGGCCGTAAAGCAAGATCGAGATTTGCCGCGAACTCTTCGAAACTCTGGCAGACGGCGGCCACTGTGCGCGCCTGCCGCTGTCGCTCGCCTCGCAGAAGCGCGGGGGCGTCCTCCTTTACCGCGGAGAGACAACTGGGTTCACAGAATACGATCTTTTGGCCGCGCTCGGCCGCGGGTAGCAGCGCTTCTATCACGTTCGAAGCATGTGCCCGAGCCCCAGCCAGCAGCCCTTGCGAAATGAACGGACGCCCGCAACAGCCGGGGCGCGCGACCGAGACAGCGTAGCCGCATTTTTCCAAAACCTCGAATGCCGCGATTCCTATCTCGGGCTCGTAGTAGTTCATGAACGTGTCATTGAATAGAACTACGGGCGGTGCGTCCTCTACTGCGCGCCTCCTGTTCTGGTCGAGCCAGCGCGCGAAGGTCGTTCTCTTCCATGGCGGGAGGGATCGCCTGCGATCAATATCCAGCAGCGCTTCGCACATCCAGCGCATCGGCCTGCTTGCAACCATACGATTCGACAGCGGGGCGAACCGGCTGGCGCAGGCGGCAAGCTTTGCCACATTCGCCAGCGCGCGAGCGCGCAGCGGAACGCCATGCTCGCTCCAGTATTGCGCCAGGAACTCGCTCTTGAGCGAGGCCATATCGACGCTCGACGGACACTCTGTCCGGCACGCGCGGCATTCCAGGCACAGATCGAGGGCTTCATACACGGCCTTCTCATCGAGCGCGGAATCGCCTAAGTGCCCGCTCATGGCGAGCCGTAGCGCATTGGCCCGCCCGCGCGTCGAATGCATCTCTTCGCGCGTCACCATGTAGGAAGGACACATAGTACCGCTGAGCCTCTTCCGGCATGCGCCGACCCCGCTGCACATTTCAACGGCGCCGCTCATCCCGCCATACTCTGAATAATCAAACCAGGTTGTCGTCGCGGCCGTACGATAATTCGGGCCGAAGCGCAAATTCGCGGTCAACGGCGGAGGATCGACAATCTTGCCGGGATTCAAAATGCCTAATGGGTCGAAGGCCTGCTTTATCTGGCGGAAAGCGCCGTGCAATTCTTCGCCAAACATCTGGCGCAGAAACGGACTGCGGACCAGGCCATCACCATGTTCGCCGGATACAGCACCGCCGAACTCTAGTACCAGGTCGGCCACTTCGTGCGCGATCTGTTCGAATTTGCGCACGCCCGCTTCGGTTTTCAGATTAATCACAGGCCGCACATGCAGGCACCCGACCGAAGCGTGGGCGTAAATTCCGGCAGTGGTGTTGTGGCGCCGGAGGATTTCTAGAAACCGCGCGATGTAATCCCGGAGCTTCTCTGGAGCGACCGCCGTGTCCTCGACGAAAGCAATCGACTTGGCATCGTCCTTCATCGCCATCGATAATCCGAGCGCTGCTTCGCGCAAACTCCACACTTGCGCCTGCCGTGCCGCATCGGCTTCGGCGCGATAGGCGTATCCAAAGTTGCAGGAGCGCAGATCCTGCTCCAGGGCGGCCAGGCGCGCAGGCAATTGGTCCGGATGATCAGCATAGAACTCGACGCACAATGTAGCTGCGGGATCGCCCGCGACAAAGCTCGCCCGGATTCGTTCGAGCATCGGGTTAGCGCGGGCGTGATCGAGAATCGATTTGTCCATGATCTCGACCGCCGATGGCTGGTGCTTCAGAATCGCCGGAATAGCTTCCAGGGCTTCCAGAAGATCGGCGAACAGAATCACCAGAATTGCCTTGGCGTTCGGAAGCGGAACCAGTTTCAATTTCGCTTCCAGAACGATTCCCAGCGTTCCCTCCGACCCCACCATAATCTTGGCGAGATTTACGCCGCTCGAATCGTCTACAAATTCATCGAGATTGTAGCCGCTGACCCGGCGAAGAATTTTCGGAAAACGGCGCTTTATCTCGACAGCATGCTGCAATGCGAGTTGTAAAACAGTCCGGTAACAGGCCGCCTCCAGAGTAGTGCCCCTCGGAATCTCGCTTCGCGGGATCTCGCGAAATTCGACCACACTCCCGTCGGAGAGAGCCACTGTTTGCTCCAGAACGTGGTCGATGGTTTTCCCGTACAAAACGCTGCGAGCGCCGCTGGAATTGTTCGCCATCATTCCGCCGATGGTGGCGCGATTGGCGGTCGAGATGTCCGGCGCAAAGCGCAGATTGAGCGGCTGGAGCTGCGCGTTTAGCTCTGCAAGAACAACGCCGGGTTCCACTCGTGCCCAGCGCTCCGCGGCATTCACTTCCAAAATGCGGTTGTAGTATTTCGACGTGTCGACCTGGATGCCTTCACCGATCGCCTGCCCCGCCTGAGAGGTACCGCCGCCGCGCATCGTAATGGGGCAACGGAACTGCCGGCAAATCGCGAGCGCATGCAGGATATCGTCGCGATCTTTCGGAATGACCACGCCGAGTGGAGGAATCTGATACACGCTGGCATCCGTCGCATACAGCGCGCGCGAGAGAGCGTCGAAGCGCACCTCTCCCGCGATCTGGGACGAGAGCGCGCCCCGCAAAGCCTCTATGTCTAACGCCGCCCGCGCGGGCTGCGCTTGAATCAGCCTCCCTGTAGCCATTCAAGAACAGCCTTATGAAATCGCTCTGGCGCTTGTATCTGCGGCGAGTGGCCGAGATCGGCGAATTCCACCAGCTTCGCGTGCGGGATCTGTGCGGCGGCCTTCTTCCCCAGCACGGGATAATTGCCCAACATGGCGCGAATCTCCGGCGGAGCCAAGTCCTTTCCGATCGCCGTGTTGTCTTTATCGCCAATTGCGAGCAGAACCGGCATCCGCAGCTCGCCGAGCTCGTAGATGACCGGCTGCGTGTAAATCATGTCGTAGAGCAGCGCCGAATCCCACGCCACCGCGGTGCGCCCTCGTCCGCGATACATCCCGGCCAGCATTTGCACCCAGCGCTCATATTCCGGTTTCCACGTTCCAGCGTAGTACGTCGCACGCTCATAAGAGCGGATGCGGTCCGCCGTGGTTTGTAACTCGCGCCGGTACCACGCATCCACGCTCTGCCACGGAACCCCGCGCGCTTTCCAGTCTTCCAATCCGATCGGATCCACCAGCGCCAGCCGCTCCACTTCTGACGGATACATCAGCCCGTACCGGATCGCGAGCATGCCTCCGGTGGAGTGGCCCATCACGATCGCACGCTGCACACCGAGCGATTGAAGTAGCGCATGCGTGTTCCCCGCGAGCTGCTGAAAGCTGAATTGATACTGCCGCGGTTTGCTCGATTTGCAAAAGCCGATCTGGTCCGGCGCAATCACGCGATAACCGGCGTCTGTAAGCGCGGTGATTGTGGTCTGCCAGGTGGCCGAGCAGAAGTTCTTGCCATGCAGCAGGACAGCAGTCCGGCCGTTGGGCCGCGCCGGTTTCACATTCATATAGGCCATTTGCAGCGTCTGCCCCTGCGATTGAAATTGGAATCGCGCTACAGGCCAAGGATAGTCAAAGCCTTCCAGTTCCGGCCCGTAAGCGGTCTCGGTCTGCGCAGTAGCATGGCAACCTAACACTAAGAACAGAGCTGCGAGCGCGAGGGAGTATCCCATGGCCCTTCGCACCACAGAATTGCATGAAAGTGCAGCCCCACTCGACGACACGCCGGAACCGAGCCATCGCGGGGTGCAGACCCGCATATACCGGTGGCCCGGAAACCAGAGGCGTAAACGACCCCGGATCGGAACCCTGAGCGTAAGCGAGGGGCCGCGATTTTCAACGGAGCGCTTTTTCAACGAGGCGAGCCTTTTCATGGGCACACTCTAGCGTAAGCTTTTCCTGTGGAACGCCGCCAATTTCTTTGGAGTTTAACCGCCGCTGGTCCGGCTGCCATGAGCCTGGCTGCTCAGCAAGGGCCGCCCCGCCCGGATCCTGTGGAGAACATGACTGCCGGCCCTACGCCGGCGATTGCGGTTTCTCACGTAGGCTTTCGTCCTGCGGGCCATAAGCGAGTCATCGTGCGCAGTCCGGCCCTGCACAGTTTCACCATGCGCGAGATCGGCAGTGGGGCGCCGTTCAAAATAGAGCGGCCGCTGGCGCCGGCTTCGTTCAATTTCGGCCCGGCTGCGATTGGCGACTTTAGCGATGTCAACCGGACTGGACTTTACCAGATTCGCGCGGGCGAGGAACTCTCGCCGCCCTTCTTTATTCGTCCTGACGCGTGGCGGCGTTTTCTTCCTACGGTTGTCAGCTACCATCGCGCGCAGCGTTGTGGTACCCCCGTTCCGAACGTGCATCCGGTTTGTCATCTCGACGATGCACGCCGGCGCGACAACGGCGTGCACGTAGACACGGTCGGCGGCTGGCACGATGCCGGAGACCTGCGCAAGTGGATGGATGCCACCATGATGAATGCCTTCGGGCTGCTCGCCATTGCGCGCCATTTGGGAAAGGATTGGGATCTCGCCGGGTCCGGACTAAGCCCCATCGAAGAAGAACTTCGTTGGGGCAATGTGTATTTCCTGAAAATGCAGGACACCGATGGACGTGTCTGGGCCGATGTGGCTGGAGGTGTAAATGGCGATAACAGCGATAATCACTGGACCGACAACATCGTTGGGACAGCAGACGATCGCTATTTAAATCCAGCGAAACGAGGCCTGATTCAAGCGATGTTTACGACGATGCAAGCGATGTACGCGCAGCACTTCAGGACTCCCGACCGCAATTACAGCGCGAAGTGCCTCACCGCCGCACGGCGTTGCTGGGATGCAAATGCCCGCGAAGGGAGCACAGTGGAATTAGGCTGGTGGACGCTCGGTGCGATCGAGATGCATCGCGCCACGGGCGAGAAAACAATGAAGCAAGCCGCTGTGAAACTGGCAACGGCGCTGGCGCAGCTCCAGCAAACCTCTCAACCCACGCGTGGCGGGATCACGGGTTACTGGCCCATGTCTTCTTCCGATTCCGAGCCATATAAGCACGCGGTTCATGGCGCGCTGCCGCCATTCGCGCTTCTGGAAGCCGCACGTGCCCTCCCGGACGATCCATCCGCCAAGCGCTGGCGCGACGCGGTTCGCCTCTCTATCGAGGCGTACGTCACGCCCTTGTGCGCGCGCTCCGCTTACGGCTTCATGCCCTTTGGCATTTATCGCGGTACGCCCACCCCGGAGCGCTATCGTCCACTTGCCGGAGAGTTCACCTATCGCTTCTTCATGCCCGTGCGAAAGCAGTTTTGGTGGCAGGGCTTAGACGCCCACCTTGCCTCTCATGCTTTACTTCTTGCAACAGCTTCCCGCGAATTGCAGCAGCCCGCCTGGCGCGATCTCGCGTACCGGCAACTCGAATGGATCTTCGGAACGAATCCGTTTGGCGCGACTCTGGCCAGCGGCATCGGTGTGCGCAATCCTTACCCGCACTCCCGGTATGTCGGCGTCATTCCCGGCGGCATTATGAACGGCATCTGCGGAAATGCCAATGACGAACCGGTTCTCGACACCACCTTTGGGGGAACCTGGCGCACCAATGAGTATTGGAGTCCTCACGTCGGCTACTTCGAATGGGCTCAGGCCATTCTCGAATCCGGTTGAAGATACACTGGTTGGCTGCTCTCATGACCCTTGACAAAAAGCTGTGTGCCAACCGAATGCCCGTGCTCACGGCTGCCGCGCTGTTGCTGAGCACTGCTTCCTGCCTTGTTGCGCAAGACCAGCCTTCGTATCAGGTCGCGCTCGCCTCCGACGTGACGGTGAAGATGCGCGACGGTGTGAGGCTGGCCACCGATATTTACCGGCCTGCCGACAATGGTGTCCCGGTGGAGGGCAAATTTCCCACTCTTCTGATGCGCACACCGTACAACAAAACAGTCCGCGCGCCGGCGTTTGCACCCTATTTTACTTCGCACGGCTACGTCGTCATCGTGCAGGACGTGCGAGGCAGATACAAATCGGAAGGGCGCTGGCGGCCCTTGCTCGACGACGGCGCTGATGGATTCGACACGGCGGATTGGATCGGACATCAACCATGGTCCGATGGAGGAATCGGCACCTTGGGCACGTCGTACGAAGGCGGAACCCAGCATGCGCTCGCCATTGCCAGTGCTCCGTTCGTAAAGACCATGATTCCGCTGTTCTCGATGTCCGATGTGGGCCAATACGGCTTGCGGCACAACGGCGCGTTTGAGTTGCGCTGGTTCAACTGGGTGTTCTCTATGGGCGATCCGGGGCGGACACCGGACCTGGTTGCCGCGGCGCGCGCTGCCAGCGATCCCGATGCGGCTCCGGCTCTGGGCGATCTGAGCAATCACGTTGGCGATTACGTGATGGCGCTGCCGCTGCGGCGCGGCACAACGCCGCTCAAGTTTGCCCCGGATTACGAGAAATTCCTGGTGGAAGCGATGAGCGGCGATCCGGCCTGGATGGACATGGGCGTCAACGTTGCGGGCGAGCTCGCGAAATACAAAGACATCCCGATCTATCACATGACCGGTTGGTACGATTCGTGGTCCCTGCAAGTGGCAAATCTCAACTACGCCGGTTTGCGCCGGACCAAGAAGAGTCCGCAGCGGCTGATTGTCGGCCCCTGGGTTCACAGCCAGCCCAATATCAGCCACGCCGGAGAAGCGCAATTCACTCCTGATGCCGCCATCGATCTGAATGCCTTTGAGCTGCGCTGGTTCGATCACGTTTTGAAGCATATCGACAATGGCGTAAATCGCGAGGCGCCGGTCCGCATTTACGTGATGGGCGGCGGCGATGGCCATAAGACTCCCGAAGGCCGGATTTTTGTCGGTGGCCATTGGCGCGATGAACAGGAATGGCCGTTGGCGCGTACCAAACCGACGCCCTACTATCTGCATCCCGGCGGCCTCCTCGCGCCGGACAAACCCCAAGCGCACGCACCGATCACTTACCAGTTCGATCCGAAGAAACCGGTACCTACTTTGGGCGGCAATCTTTCCTCGCAAGGAGTTCTCGCCAGCCAAGGAGCCGCCGATCAGCGCTGCCGCAGCAGCATACCGCTGTGCACGGACACGAATCCGCTCTCGGCGCGGGATGACGTTCTGGTGTTTCAAACTCCGCCGCTCACTGAAAACATGGAGGTGACTGGGCGCTTGATCGTCAAGCTATGGGCTTCGTCGGACTCGCCCGACACGGATTTCACCGCTAAGCTCATCGACGTTTATCCGCCGAGCAAGGACTTCCCCGCCGGCGTTGATCTCAATATCGGCGATAGTATCGTGCGAGCCCGGTATCGCAACGGCGCTGGAAAACAGGAGTTCCTAAAGCCGGGCCGGCCGTATGAATTCACGATCGAGATGTATCCGACCTCACTGGTGTTTGTCAAAGGACACCGTATCCGGCTCGACATTTCGAGCAGTAATTTCCCGCGATTCGATGTGAACCCGAACACAGGCGAACCGCTGAATAATAACCGTCGGTGGCGTGTCGCGGAAAACTCGATCTATTTGGATGGCGAACATCCATCGCACATTGTTCTGCCGGTTATTCCGACCAGCAGCGATTAATCGCTTCCGGAAGCCTAACGCCACGAAGGTAGAGGAATGCGGAACAGGTTCCGGTGTACCGTCGTTTTTACGTAGACATAGGTTCCAAAACCTGTTCCAGGAAAAACCTCCGGTTGCTCAATGATCCGGGCCCCCGGCACGGCGAGTCCTTCTTCTAAAGAGCCAATTCCCGCGGCAGGCAAATTTGGCAGTGATTGTCCCGGCGGTATGGGAAGCACAATCGTTTTGCCGGGATCTGTGCGGGAAGCGGGCACCACGCCGACATAGAACCACTTCTGATCGGGAGACCAGGCCACCGCGCAAGGACCAGGACAGACCCGGCGCGGCGAACCCCCCAATACCGGAACGGCGACTTCCGGGATGAGCGCTGGCGAATTGTCGGCTTCGTAGTCCGGCCGCGTAATTGTGATCACCCAACGCCGGTCCGGAGAAATATTTTCAAGCGTAGTGATCGGATACGCGATCACCTTGGCCCGGGCCGACCCGTCTCTGTTCATCCGAGCCAGGTAGTTCGTCTCCCCATTCCTCCATCGGAACAGCACTTCGCCGTGCGGGCCAAACCGGGGTGCGGCGGCCTCTTCCGAACCGGCAAGCCATCGGGGAGCCGAACTCCGGTCCAACCGCGCAAGCCAGAGTTGCGATCGCTCGCCGGAAGGTTGCGTCCGAAAGACTACCTCTCTTTCGTCGCTCGAAATGTCGTATTCGCGAATCGAGAATCCGGGCAAAACTAACGCGCTTTCGCCGGAATCGATATCCATCCGCCACAGTTCGCTAGCAGACCCGGGCGACTGACGGCGCAGCAGGTAGTAAAGATGCTTGCCATTGGAGGAGAAGGACGGATACGAAAAGAAGCCGTCTTCGGACGCTACGTGTCTATCGAACGCCGAAGCGAGATACCCTTCGGAGGAGAGCGGGCGGTCGCCTCGAAAATCGTGAATCCAAAGGGCGCTCTGCTGTGTGCCGATTGACGTGATCAGAGACTTTCCATCGGGCGCCATCGCAATACCGCTCTCCTGGGTAGGGCCGAACGTGATTTGATCGAGCTTTCCGGCCGGGAAATGCTGGCGCCACAAATGACTGTTCCCGTCCACAGATGCGGCAAAATACATCCATCTGCTGTCGGGAGACCACGCCGCTGCAGTGCACGGTCCTGGAGGTCCAACCTGGCTGCCTTCGGAACTGCCGTCGAGAGGAACCAGCCGGCAAACCTGCCAGTCAGGATCCATCTCCGCCACCAAAGCCCATTTGCGGTCTGGGGAGGCAAAAGAATAGTGCGCCATGGCGCGATTGCGTGGCGAAAAATACACCGAATGGTAGTCGGACCGGTTCTCACTCGCGGTCACGATCCCCATATGAATGCCCTTCTTAACTGCTGAAAAGAGGAGCCGGTCTTCATCCAGCCAAGTGAGACCGGCAGCATTCGAGAGCAGCAGTTGCGGCGCTCCGCCAAGCGACGAAACGGTGTAAGTGTTCCAGGCCGCCGCGCCCGCTTCGAAAACCGTGTAGGCGATGCGCGAACCATCCGGGGAAAACGCAACATTGTACTTGAGCCTCGGGTCGTTCGTAACCTGAACCGGCTCACCGTTGGGCAGCAGCTTGATGTAAATTTGATCCGCAGTAAGAAACGGCCGGTCGCTTCGTAAGAATGCAACCATGCGCCCGTCCGGGGAGAGCGCGGGTGCTACCGCCGAGTCGGTAAAGCTGGTGAGCTGTGTATAACCCTGCGCCGTGTTTGTTGAGGGACGCGAAAATAGCACAATGAGGGTCCCCGCGGCGGCAAGAAGTGCGAGTGACAAACTTCCGATCAGTTTGGTTTTGCTGGCTTTCTCGGCGGCCCTGAACGGCCGCTCACCAGAGATATTGGCCAGCGCAGGAAACGATAAGATAGCTGGCGCCGTGAAGACATAACCGCGCCTGGCTACGGTCTGGAGCAACTGCTGCGAGCTATGACCCAACGCCCGACGGATTTCGACAATGCACTGGGCCAACGAATTGTCGGTAACTGTGCAGTCCGGCCACACGGCCTCGATCAGTTCCCCCTTGGTGACTAATCGACCTTGCCGTTCAATCAGGTAAGTCAGGACATCGAGCGTCTTGGCGCGCAATGCGATTTCTTCGAGGCCGCACCGGAGCAACCCCCGTTCCAAGTCGAGCGTGTAATCGCCGAAGCGGTATTCGCGCCGCGCTTCGCCTGGGTGCCGTTCAACACTGCTCATGCCACTCCTACTCGATCAGGAGAACAAGTTACTGGATTCTATCACCCAAATTTCATCGATGTTTCAAGATCTTTTCATGACTTCCGCCCTGGCAGGCCGCTATGTTCGGATCTGTCGGCGAACACCCGGCAGAACAGGAGAGACGTTATGAAAATAGAAAAAACCTTCGTAGCAGCCGTAAGCATCACCTTTTCTTTAATCGCAGTTCCCAGTGCCAATGCCCAATGCGCCATCTCGCCAGCCGCATTTGTAGCCACAGCTTCCGCGCCAAACCTGGCGCTGCCTCAGGTTCAGGCGCACAGCGATCCTGGGCCGGCAGACGCGGCCGAAGATTCAGGGCGCGACAATGCCTCAGTTGTGGGGTTTTGGAAGGTGACGTTCACTTCCGGAGGGCAAGTGGTCGATCAGGGCTTCGGCCAATGGCATCGCGACCGGACGGAGATCCTGAGCGACACGGCCAACGGCCCGGCGCACGGAAATCTCTGTATGGGGGCGTGGGCGAAGACAGGGCCGAGGACCTATAAACTGAATCATCTCGGACTAACATTCGATCTTAACGGCGCTCTGGCTGGAACGACACAAACGCGGCAACAGATTACCGTCGCTCGCGGCGGCAACACGTACTCCGGGTCCTTCACCATCGATTTCTTCGACCTGAACGGGAACACGATCGCCCATTTCGACGGCGAGATAGCAGCGACCCGTATTACGGCCGACTGAACAGTGCCAACCCCGCTGCATACCTGAGTCCCAACTCGATCAGGTCATGACGCCCAATGCGCGCTTAAATTCACGCCGGCAACAAGCACCAAAGCCGATAACCCGCTCCTGCCCAAGAGGCCTTAGCGAACGCTTTTTGACCTTGGTTGCCGGGCCGTCACGGCCGTGAACCGGCTATCTCAATTTCGTGATAACATCCACGCTACCCAAGGAGGAACTCTGTGAAATTCTTCCATAGCTCAAACACATTGTTCGCAGGCATCGTTCTGCTTGCCGTGCACGGTGTTCTCTGCGGTCAAGCTCCTACGGCGCCGCAAACGATTAGCGCGGACGCAAATGACTGGCCAATGTACAACCACGATGCGCAGGGCACGCGGTTCAATTCATCTGAATCAACCCTTACAAAAACCAATGTCCACGGACTGAAGTACAAATGGGCATACCTGACCGCGGGCGACGTTTACGCTACGCCGGCCGTAGTCGATGAGACGGTGTACGCCGGAGATACCAGGGGGAACTTCTATGCACTGACGAGCAGAGGCCAGTTGCTGTGGCAGCAGAAAGCCAAAGCAGCGATTACCTCGAGCGCGTTGGTGACAGACCGGATGGTGTTCTTTGGAGACCAGGGAGGAAACATCTACGGTCTGGACCGGTCCTCTGGGGCAATTCGCTGGACCGTTCATCCGAACCCTCACCCGCTGGCGTCCATCTGGGGTTCGCCTGCCTGGGTCGACGGCGATTTAGTGGTTGGAATCGCCTCCACAGAGGAAGACGTTTCGCAGGCGCCGGGTTCCACCTATCCCTGCTGCTCGTTTCGCGGCTCCGTCGTGCGGCTCAACCCGGAAACCGGCGACACCGTCTGGCAAGCCTATTTCATCACCGATGCGGAGCGAAGTGCCGGCGCAGCGGGAGCGCCCGTATGGAGCACGCCTACCTACGACGCCAGTTCGCATCGCGTATTCGTCACGACGGGCAACAACTATCGCGCTCCGGGAACCTCAATGAGCGATTCCTTCATCGCCTTGGATGCTTCGAGCGGAGCCATCCAGTGGGTGCACCAGACGCTCGCGAATGACGATATGCCAACCGATTATGATTTCGGAGACTCTCCGCAGGTCTACAATCTGCCTTCGGGCCAGAAAGTCATCGGGGCCGGTCAAAAAAACGGAAAATACTCGGTCGTGGATGCCGCGACCGGTTCCACTGTCGGCCAGAACCAGGCCCTGCCCTTCTGCCCGGGAACCGAGGGAATCTTCGCCGACAGCGCAGTGAGTGGAAATATCGTTGTCGTCAACGGCGAAAACTGCAACGTCTATTCTCATCAACCGATCATTCCTCCCACGGGCCAAGTCGTGGCGCTCTCCGGCGATGCGACGCATGAAATCTGGAAATTTACCACCTGGTTTGCGCCGGATTTCAGCGGCGTAGCCATCGCCAATGGAGTCGTCTATTTCGAGTCTTCCGGTCTCTTGAGTTCTCTCTATGCCCTGGATTTGGCAACAGGCAAGGTACTAACTTCGCTATTGCTGAGCGGCGGCATCAGCGGCCCGGCTGTTTCGAGAGGGCAAATCTACGTTGGAACGGGCACCAAGTTCGCAAGCGGAGTCCCGTCTATCTCCAGCATCGTGGCGTTCGGATTATAAAGTCAAAACATCAGCTTTAACGCGAACTGGATCTGTCTCGCCGGATACGTCGTCCGGATCGTGCCGAATGCCGCACTCGTCGATACCGCGGTGGGCAACCCGAAGTTCGTATGATTCAGTACGTTGAAAAACTCGGAGCGGAACTGCAATCTGGCCCGCTCGGTGATTGCGAATTCTTTGTCCGCCGCCAGGTCCCACTGCCATAATCCTGGCGCGCGGAACGAGTCGCGTCCAACGTTTCCGAAAGGAGCATACGCCGGCGGCGTGGTGAACGTATAGCCTGCAAAGTAATTGTTCACCATCTGTCCCTTCGTCAGTCCGGTAGCCGCGTGCCCGCTGACATTAGGCCTCAGAATCGCCTCCCCGCGATAATCATTGGTCAACCCTGTAACATCATTGGCGGCAGAGGGCGAATACGAAACATCAATCGGCACACCGCTATTCGCCGTATTGATGGTGTTCAGCTCCCATCCGCCGAGTGCGGCATCCAGCACCCGGTTCATATTTGAGCCGAACCTCCGCCCTCTGCCGAACGGAAGCTGATACACGATGCTCGTCACATTCATGAACTCCACGTCGTAGCTCGTGGGCCCGCGCTCATGGGCCAGGTCTCGAATGTTTTGCGGATTCGCGACATAATAGCCGGGAAAATTCTCCAGCGCCTGTTCCGAATCGCCGATCGCCTTCGACCACGTGAACGAATTCAGAAAATAGAGCCCGCCGCCCAAGCGATGCTCCAGCCGCGCCGAGAAACCGTTGTAATTGTTGTTTCCGGCTGGATCGAGCCAGGTAATGGGCCCGAAGGTGGGGATCGGCCGGCGCTGCTGAACGCCCAGGCAGCCAGACGTAATCGTGCTATTGCACGTCGCTGTCAACTGGTTCGGATACGCCTGATTGTAGTCGGCGATGATCGGCAGCCGCAGGCTGTGATTCCCGTTATACGCCAGCTCCAGAAAGGTATCGTGCGTCAATTCCTGCTGTACCGAGAACAGCCAGGATTGCGTATAAGGCCAACGTGTGTCGGCCGGAATGTAATCGATGTTCGACAAAATCGGATTGAAGTTCGCCGGAACGTCGATGCCCGTGGTGAAGCTGTTCTGAGTCGTCAGGAATCCGGCCGGCAGCGATCCTCCAGCGGGAATCGATTGCGTCTTGATTCCGAACAGCGCAAGCGGCGCATTGATTCCTTCCTGCGCGCTACCCGGCCGGTTGAAGAACGAATAACTGATGCCGTAGCCCCCGCGAATCACCGTTTTAGGCGTGACGCTATACGCAAACCCCACGCGCGGCCCGAAATCGTGATAATCCGGATGCACCAGCGCGCGGTTATATAAGCTACCGTTGCTTGCCCGAACCAGCGTGTCGGTTACGGGATCGAAATTCGACCACAGATTATCGCGATCCCAGATTGGCGTGGCAAACTCCCACCGCAGTCCCAGGTTCAGCGTCAATTTAGCATTCACTCGAAAATCATCCTGCATATACAGCGAATGAATGTGCTGTCGCAGATTCGTTACTAAGTTGTTTCCAAGCTGAATCGTACTCGGCAGCGCGAACATGAAATCCGCCAGGTTGTAGCTGGTGGCATCTGATGGGATGGAGCAGCCGGTTGCGAGACGCAGTACAGCGCAAGTCGGCTTGCTGAATTGGCCCGCATACGTATCGGCGCCGTAGAGCGGATTGATGTCCAGCACCTCCGTGCGGATATCCGTAAACTCGTAGCCCATCTTCAAAGCGTGCCGGCCCACGATGCGCGAGTAATTCACCTTGGGATTGAAAGTCGTCGGGTTCTGGAATTGCGGGTTACTCGTCTGCCGTCCGAATTGCGAAAATCCGCTCACCGACTGCGTGTTCAATCCGCCGGTTAGATTGGGAGTCGTCGGCAGGCCGGGAATCCCGTAGAGCTGCTCCATGCTCGAACCGCCCAAATACGGCGGCACTTTCCCTGCTAGCACGTGACTGAAGCCGAAACGTGCGTCCAGCAGAGAGGTTGGCGTGAGACTCCAAGTGTATCCGATGGCCGCCTGCTGCTGAATCGCATGTATGTATCCGTTACCGTTGCCTCCCGAGGGTCCGGGAATGTCCGGCTGATAATACTGCAAATCCTTCCTCTGGCTCCAGCGCAGGAAGCTGGTCATTTTGTCGTTAATTGTGTAATCGATTTTGGCGTCGTACTTGTCGCTGTAATCGCGGATTAGGAGCAGTGCTTCATAATTATTCGACCGGCCAGGACCATTTGGGGTCGGCAAGCCGCTCAGCACCGTTGCCACAAAGGGAGTCAACGCCGAAACCGGAATTGGCGTATTCGCCGGATACACGGCATGGTTGACTGGATCGTAAACGGTCACCGGAAGAATACCGGCCCGGTCAGTCGCGCTCGGGATGGTATCGAAATTGAGATAGCGTTGAAGCTGCCGGAACCCTTCGTAGTCTCCGAAAAAGAAAAGCTTGTTCTTGATAAACGGTCCGCCAATAGTCGCCCCGAACTGATTGCGCTGGAGGGTTGGCTTCTGAAACACGGCAGGACTGAACGTGAACCCGATCGCATTCAGGTCCGTATTCCGCAGGAACTCCCAAGCCGTGGCGTGGTACTGATTCGTTCCGGAACGCAGAGCGGCATTCACGACTGCGCCGCCCACGCGTCCGTACTCGGCACTGAAGTTGCTGGTGATCACGCGAAATTCGGCGAGTGCATCCGGCGAGGGCTGTACAACTTGATTCGAATAGCCCTGGTTGCTCGGCGAATAGGCGTTGTTGTCCAAGCCATCCAGCAAAAAATTGTTGTACGTGCTGCGCATGCCATTCGCGTTGAATGCGCCTTCGCGCGGTGTTCCATTGGCCGCGAACAGAACCGATAACGGCGAGCGGTGCACGTTTGTCGCAAGCAGCGCCAAGTCCGAATAGTTCCGCCCATTCAACGGTAATTCCACAATCTGCTGCCGGTTAATCACCTGGTCGTGCTGGCTGGAATCGGTTTCGAGCGTCTCGGCGGCGCCGCTCACAGTCACCACCTGGCTCACCGAACCAAGCTGCATGGTGATATCGACGCGCTGCCGTGCATTTACGTCGACGGCAACGTTGGTCGTCTTGAACGTCTGAAAGCCAGTCAGTTCGGCGGCAATAGTGTAGCGTCCCGGCGGAACATTGAAAAAGTCATAAGCGCCGCTGTCGTCGGAGACCGTCTTTTTGGCAACCCCAGTGCTCTCATTGGTGAGCGTCACAGACGCGCCGCGAATGGCCGCCCCGCTCGGATCGTGAACCGTACCCAGCACCTCTGCCGTCTCAAACTGTGCCATAGCAGGGCAAGCGAGTAGCAGCGTGACTGCGATTACAGACAAATATCTTGTCATCCGGACCCCCAGGTATTCAGATGACAGCTAGTCTATTACAACTTCTCTTTCCTTCTCTTTCGCACTCGTCCCACATCCTCTGCCACGGCGAACTGAAGCTTCCGTTCCATGGCGTCGGCGCGATCCAACCGCACGCGCACTCGATCTCCAATCGAATACATTTTCCGGCTGCGCTGCCCGATAATTTTGCGTCCGTTCTCGTGATAATCGAACCGGTCGCCTGGAAGCGTCTCCATCGGCACCAAGCCTTCTACAAAAAGCTCGGTCAACTCCACGAAAAATCCAAACTTGGTGGTGCTGATGATCAGTGCGTCGAATTCTTCGCCCACCCGGTCCTCCATGAAGCGGACCTTTTTCCATTCAATGAGCTCTCGTTCGGCATCCGCGGCACGGCGCTCGGTAAATGATGTATCGTCCCCCAGTTCACGCAGCGTGGAGTTTTCGAGCAGCGGTTCCTTCATATCCAGATAATGACTCAGCACCCGGTGCACGATCAGATCCGGATAACGGCGAATCGGTGAAGTGAAGTGCGTATATGCGCCGGCAGCCAGCGCGAAATGGCCCTCGTTCACGTTGCTGTAGCGCGCCTGCTTCAAAGATCGGAGCATCAAATAGCTCAAAATCCGCTCTTCCGGTTTCCCGGCAATTTTGGCGATTAGACGCTGATAGTTCCGCGATGAAATATCGATATCCTCGCGCGCCAGGACAATATCGCTACGCCTCTTTCTCCCGTCCCGCCGCTTTTCTGAAACAGCGAATCGCCTCACCGGCATCGCTCCGATCCCGAGCGAGTACCCGAAATGCGCGGCAATCTCTTCGAACTCCATCACGCGCTTCGCATCCGGGCGCTCGTGAATGCGAAAGAGCGACGGAATCCCGGCCGCTTCCAGATGTCCCGCCACCCCCTCGTTCGCGGTCAGCATGAACTCCTCGATGAGGCGATGGGCGATGTTCCGCTCGGCCCGCGTGACCCCGATCATCTGGCCCGACATATCCAGCTCGATATTCGTTTCCGGCATATCGAAATCGATCGATCCGCGCCTGGTGCGCTTCCGGTTCAAAATCAGCGCGAGTTCGCGCATCAATTCAAAGCGCTCCACCAATTTGCGGTAGCGCTCGCGCATCGCCGCATCGCCTTCGAGCACGCGGAAGACATTGGTGTACGTCATGCGTTCCACGCTGCGGATCACGCCGCGCAGGAACTCCTGGCGGACCACATCGCCCCGGTGATCGATCTCCATCAACGCCGAAAGTACCAGCCGGTCTTCATGCGGCCGCAGCGAACAAATATCGGTCGAAAGTTCCACCGGCAGCATTGGCACTGCGCGATCCGGAAAATAAACGCTCGTTCCGCGCCGCAGCGCTTCTTCATCAATCGGCATGCCCGGCGTCACGTAATGGCTGACATCCGCAATATGCACCTGCAGCGCGAAATGGCCGTTTGGCAGGCGATCTACCCACACCGCATCGTCGAAATCGCGCGCCGTTTCGCCGTCGATGGTGACAATGTCGAGATGACGGAAGTCGCGGCGGCGGTCTAACTCGGATGGAGCAATTTCGCGCGGAATTGCTTTGGCCTGCTCAATCACCTCGCGGGGAAACTCGTGCGGCAGATGATGCTTGCGGATAACGATCTCGACGTCCACGCCGAAATCGTCGGGGTATCCGAGAATTTCGAGGACACGCCCCACCCCCTGATCGCCGTTCTCGGGAAACTCCAGGATCTCAACGTTCACAATCATGCCGTCCAGATCCTCCACCGAATGCACTTCACGCGCAGCGGCTCCCACACGGTGCTCGGCGCACCGGTGCGGCGGCATCTCCATTCCCTCCGGAATTGCAATCCACTGCTGGATCCGATCGTCGGAAGGAACGACAAAATTTCCGCGTTTGCGGATACGAAACTCGCCCACCACGGTGACGTGCGCGCGCCGGAGAATCTTTACGATTTCGCCTTCCGCCCGGCCTTCACTCGTAATGCGGGTGATGCGTGCAATCGCCCGGTCGCCATGCATCGCTTTTGACGCTTCGCCCGGCGGCAGAAAAATGTCGCCTTGGATCTCCTGCCTTGTACGATCCGGAATCACAAACCCGAATCCGTCACGATGAATGACAACACGCCCGGCGACATATTCGGGGTTGTATCCGGTCGCAATAAAGTGGCCCGAGCGCAGCTCGACAAGCTGTCCCTTGTCCACCAGGCGGTCGAGCGCGTCTTCGAGCGCATCGCGCCGTTCGCCTTGCAGCCGCAACTCACGGACTAATTGCTTAAAAGTGGCGCGCGCATGCGGCAGCTCGCGTATGTGTTCGAGTAGGCTGGCATCCGTGAAGCGCTGCGCGGCATCGCTTCCCTGCTTGGGCACTACCGTGATTATAGGGCGCTGGTTATATTGACTGCATGGAACTGAAGGCGATTCGTCTCGCAATCCCCGAAAACGGCAACCTCATTGTCGGCCAGAGTCACTTCATCAAAACTGTCGAGGATCTCTACGAAACCCTCGTGAACACCTCGCCGCATCTGCAGTTCGGCATCGCCTTCAACGAAGCCTCGGGCGATTGCCTCATCCGCCACGACGGAAACAACGAAGAGCTGAAGCAGAATGCGATCCAAAACGCGAGCGCCCTTGCCGCCGGACACGTGTTTGTCATCGCGCTCCGGAACGGTTTTCCGATCAACGTGCTTGGCCCGATCCGAGCCGTTCCGGAAGTCGCGAATATTTATTGCGCGACTGCAAATCCGGTGGAAGTGATCGTCGCGGAAACGGAGCAAGGCCGCGGCGTGCTGGGCGTCATCGACGGCAGCTCACCGAAAGGCATTGAAACCGAATCGCACGTAAAGGCGCGTATCGAGCTGTTGCAGAAATTCGGCTACAAGCGTTAGCCACAGATTCACACCGATGCACACCGATCAATCTGGCTTCAATCCGTGTGTATCCGTGTCCATCTGTGGCCAATCATCTTTCCGCAATCTCTAAAATTCAGGCCACCGGCCCCGGACCGAAATCCACGCGAGCTTCTTTAATACTCAGCCCGACCACTTCGATCCGGTTGAGATCGGTCGTCCCCAGGCCCACCGCTTCGGCCAGCTTCAGCGAGTTATCGCCGCGGATGAAGGGAGATGTTCCTCGATCCGCGCGCGGATCATAACTCATCACCGCCATGCCCACTGTATCCGTGCACACTGGGTTGCGGCCGACAATAATGACGCCCGGACTGATTGGCTTGATCGGCCGGGGCAGCCAGGGTCCTTCTCCGCCGCGAACCGTATCGACGCCATCCACAATCGCAAGATCAATCGGACGGATACTGATTTGATCTACAACGATGCGCGGAACGCGATAACCCGGATCGCGCGGTGAATTCGGATGCAGCTCCGCATCCACGCCGGACGGCGCCTTCGTCGTGCCCTGATGCAGCACGGGGCCGCGTTCTTTGGTCGGATTTTCGTTGCCGCTTGGCCCGCAATCGCCGCCATAAAGAGAACACGGCGTGTCGCCGAAATTGTTCTTCATCGACATCGTGACGCCGTTGATCCAATGGTTCTTCAGCTTGGCGAGCGAGACGTATGCATCGACCTCCGTATAGGCTTTGTTGAGGTAATAGGCCGGATACATATAGCCGCCCCACGGGACTTTCAGGCGCGCATATTGCTTGTACTTTCCGAGGTTCTGAACGTTCTCCCAATCAACCTTGACGCCCAGATTGTTGATCGCATTCACATCCAGGCCATACCGCGCCCAAAGCGCAGGGTCTTCGCTCGCGGGGAAGAAGCTTTCAATAATCCGCACGCGAGTCGCTCCGGCTTTTGCCAGTAGGTGAACCGTCTGCGCCACGGTTTCCCCGTTCGTGCGATACGGAAGATCCGGCGTTAGCGGGAATCTCGCGGGATTGCCGGTGAGGTTCAGCTTCAGCCCCACAGTTTTGCCGCGCACCAGTTTCTGAATACCGCCAATCTGGTCGCACGCCGTCGCCAGTTGATTGCCGAAATCGGAATAGCTGCGGCACCGCACAATCGCAACCGGACTCGCGGGAGCCTCTGCTCTCACCAGCTTTGGAACCGCAAGGGCCGCTACTGCACCGGCGCCGGTGGCCAGAATTTCACGTCTCGTCGGAGCCAACCTATGAACCTCAGTTCCCATACAGAATCGCCTCCTTCCCCTCTATGCTATCCCTGTCACTTGGCAGGCAACAGAACCGCGACCGTCAGGGAGCGGCCTTAAACCACTTCGACGCCCATACTGCGGCAGGCCCCCTTCACCTGCTCCATCGCCGCTTCGACGGTGAAGCAATTCAGATCGGGCATCTTGATCTTGGCGATCTCTTCCACCTGCTTCGTGGTGATCTTTCCGACTTTGTTCTTATTCGGCTCAGCCGAACCTTTCGCCAGATTCACCGCGCGTTTCACCAGCACAGCCACCGGCGGCGTTTTCGTAATGAACGTGAAAGAGCGATCCGAGTAGATCGTAATCACCACCGGAATGATCAAACCTTCCTGATCTTTTGCCGAGGTCTTCGCGTTGAAAGCCTTGCAGAACTCCATGATATTCACGCCCTGCGGGCCGAGCGCGGTTCCCACGGGCGGCGCAGGGGTTGCCTTTCCGGCCGGAATCTGTAGCTTTACTTCTGCAGTTACTTTCTTTGCCATTTTTCAATTCCTAAATTTTTTCGACTTGCAAAAAGTCCAGCTCCACCGGAGTGGAACGGCCGAAAATAGTGACCATCACGCGCAGGGTATTGCGTTCGAGATTGATCTCTTCCACCTTGCCGGAGAAGTTGGTGAACGGTCCGTCAATAATTTTCACCGTTTCGTTCTTTTCGAACGTGAGCTTCGGCCGCGGACGCTCGGCGCTCGAAGCCTGACGGTACAGCACCGAATTCACTTCGTCCGCGGTCAACGGAACCGGTTTGGTGCCGCCGCCCACAAATCCCGTCACGCGCGGGGTGTTCTTCACCGCATGCCAGAGTTCGTCATCCATTTCCATCTCGACCAGTACGTAGCCGGGATAGAGCAGGCGCTTGCTGGTCACTTTCTTTCCGTTGCGAAGCTCCACCACCTCTTCGGTCGGAATTAGAATCTGCCCGACGCGATCGGCGAACCCAAATGCTTGCGCGCGGCTCCGGAGCGATTCGGCGACCTTCTGCTCGAAACCGGAATAGGCGTGGATAATGTACCAGTTCTTGGTCGTGCTCGGATCGCTGGGAGGCGGAGGGGCATGTTCCACTGCTTCCTCGATGGCGTGCTCTTGCTCGGCGTTCTCTTCCTGCTCTATGCCGTGCACGCCGTCGTCGCCTTGGGCGCTTTCGGGATGGATTTCTTCCTCGCTAAAGCCCTGATCGACTTCCAGCGAGTCCTCATCTTGGAAATTCTCGTCTGGCATGATTCGTCTAGTGATGGCTGAATGTGTCGATGATCCGGTTGATAATCACACTCACAATGTTGTCCACAATGGCAAAGTAGATAGCGAACAGAAACACCGAAGCGATGACCACGCCCGTGGTCGCGCGGACCTGCTTCCAATTCGGCCAGGACACCCGCCGCATTTCGGCCCGCACCTCTTCGATATACGACTTCGTCTGCTGGGGCCAGCTTACTGCTTTGCTCATTTCCATAGAAAAATCAACCAGAAAATATATTTATTAATGCGCTCTCACCGGACCGCAAGATGGGGGTTGCTGGCAGGGGCAGAGGGATTCGAACCCCCACTCGCGGTTTTGGAGACCGCTGGTCTAGCCGTTAAACCTATGCCCCTACACTACTCAGCCTAACAGAACCGCGACCGAGGCGTGCAAAGCACGTCTGCTTTAGCACGAAAGGGAGCGGCGATCTTTTACTTCGTCTCCCGATGCGGCTGATGTTTCCGGCAATACGGGCAGAACTTCTTCAGCTCCAGACGCTCGGTTGTCGTTCGCTTATTTTTCGTCTTGCTGTAATTCCGGTTTTTGCATTCGCTGCACTGGAACTGAATAATCTCGCGTGGCATTATTCCAAAATCTCCGTAACCGTACCGGCTCCCACTGTGCGGCCGCCTTCGCGGATCGCAAAGCGGAGCCCTTTATCCATGGCCACCGGCGTGATCAGCTCTACCTCCAGCGATACGTTATCGCCCGGCATCACCATCTCCATCCCCTCCGGCAGCTTCGCCACTCCCGTCACGTCCGTCGTCCGGAAGTAAAACTGCGGCCGGTACCCGTTGAAAAACGGCGTGTGCCGCCCGCCTTCTTCCTTCGACAGCACGTACACTTCGCCTTTGAACTTCTTGAACGGCTTGATCGTCCCCGGCTTCGCAATCACCTGCCCGCGCTCCACATCGTTCTTTTCAATGCCGCGCAACAGCAGACCCACGTTGTCGCCCGCTTCCCCCTGATCGAGCAGTTTCTTGAACATCTCCACCCCGGTCACCACCGTCTTGCGCGTGTCGCGGAAACCGACAATCTCCATTTCCTCGCCAACTTTGCAGATCCCCTTCTCAATACGGCCCGTCACCACCGTGCCGCGCCCCTGAATCGAGAAGATATCTTCAATCGGCATCAAAAACGGCTTGTCTTTCGGACGCTCCGGCACCGGGATGTACTCATCCACCTTGGCCATCA